>ERZ1292632.446-Hain-H43-01um-R2-446-length-43953-cov-8_pt2 | contig 41916 bp, 47 predicted proteins | sample MGYA00564407_ERZ1292632 | MGnify/ENA primary metagenome ERZ1292632 (study PRJEB36523, sample SAMEA6512637) | groundwater metagenome | collected 2019-01-08 | study: AquaDiva: Metagenomics assemblies of 32 groundwater samples | reverse complement strand
ACAGATAAGCGAAGACGTTGGTCCGACTCGTAACCAATTAATGCGACTTGTTCGGAATTCTAAGAATTGTGTAAGGCCAAAGAAACATAGTGGCGCTTGGGCAATCCTCCAGTATAAATTAGGAAAAACTCTTCGATTCTGTGCTTGGAAAAAAGGAATAGTTTGGGAACCTGTTTTTGAAGATATGGTTTGTGGTTATCCTCATGGTTATGCAGGTGCTCATCTTTCACATTTGTTATTTGAGGAAGGGTGGGAAATAGTAGAGAAGAAACCAGAAATTCAAACAATGTCGTGGGATGAAGCTAAAAAACACCTTGAGGATAATAATGGGTGGATACGTTCTGAATTTTGGAATAGTAATTCTTTGGTAAGAAAAATAGATAGTAAATACCTATTTTGTCCACATGCTGATTCTTGGACATCGAAAGTTTTTCTTCCTACTTTGGAAGAAGTTAACGGAAGATGGATTAAAGTGGATTAAATTGTGCTCCACGGCAATTGTTCTAAAATATTTTATAACCCAGACGATCTTTCTTTAGTCCGTGAGTTATTTTTTGAACAAAAATGCAGTAAAAATAGTATTTGTCGTCAGTTTAATATTTATGGAGATACGTTAGACCGAATTTTATTTCCTGCAAAATATATTAAAAAGATTGTTTTCATTAAATGCTCTTCTTGTGGTAAAGATACTCCAAAAGCATCGAACAAAGTAGTTTGCAGAGAATGTAGACCTAAAAGAGTTGCTATGCTTACTAAGGAATTAAGAGAAACATATAAGTTTCATAGACTGTGTGTTTCTTGTGGTGGTACTCCAAAAGAAGGTTCTAAATCTTGTGTTTTTTGCTTGAAACGAGCTAAACAAAATCGACTTAATAGGCGAGTTAAAGTATAAAAAGAACACGGTACGATATTTGTATATCGTACCGTGTTCTTTTTGCAGACAAAAGTAGGCTTAAAGCCTTGTCTTTTGCGTTGGCGGCATTAGTTGAACAAATTGAAAATGTCCAACTGCACAACAACCAAAAATCCCAAAGCCCAAACCAAAAGATTACTCAACATAAAACACATACCTCCAAAAAAGAAAATAGCCGACGCCTATCGTCGGCTTCCATACAGACTACCTTATTTCGGCAGAAAGTCAAGGATTTCCTTTTTATTTTTTCGGCTTTTTAGAAAGAGTGGCGTTATTGCTCGTAAATCAGATAAAATCGAAAAATAATTTGGCAATCCTAGAAAGATTTTGTACCTTAAAAAGACGAGGAGAATCTAAATGGTTGTTACTGAAGACAATTGGTTGGAAGCAGATCGTCGTGTTTTTAATTCTAAAAAAGAGTATATTCAAGGTGCTTTACGAGGTGACACTGGAATTATTGATGGTGTTACAGAAGAAAATAAAGAAAACATTTTCTACATGTTAATGTTTTGTTTATGTGTTCCTCAAAGTAGAGCAATTAAAGCGGAAGAGGCAATTCAAAAATTGCGGTCAATGAAATTTTATTCTGAAACAATCTCATTAGAAGATGTAGTGAAAACGATGTTAAAGTTGGTGAGATTTCACACGGTTAAATCTGAAAGACTTGTTGAAGCGAAAAATAAGTTTTCTAGTGTTCTTTGGGATACACTAAAACAGAAATACACTTTATATAAAGAAAGTAAAAATCTTAAAGAGAGGGAGCAGGTATTATTAGGTGTAAGACAATTTTTGATTAAAAATGTTAAAGGGCTTGGGATGAAAACAAGTTCTCATTTTTTGCGAAATATAGGAATGGGCGGATTAGCTATATTAGATATTCATGTAATTGACGGGCTTAGAAAACGTGGAATGATAGATATTGAAAAATTAAGTCAGTTACAAGAGGAGTATTTAGGCATTGAACAAATAATGAAAGGGTATGCTGATTTGGTAGGAATTTCTATAGATGAATTAGATCTACTTTTGTGGAGTCAGAAAACGGGATACGTTTTTAAATAGAGAATATGGCTAAATTTAACAGAACTTTTAATCAATCAGTTTGGGTTAATCATTTAACGCGGAATTATGTTACTTCTGGAAAATTATCAGAACATATTAAAAACGGAATAACAGGTGTTGTGTTTAATCAAATTTCTTTTTATTTAGATATTGAATCTGGACAATATAGTTTTTTTGAACGGGAAAATGATATAGAAGATTCTATAGACATTTATGAACAATTAGTGTGTAAAGATATTTGTGATGCAGCAAAGTTATTAAATTCTGTATATGAAAACACTAATACTAATGATGGTTACGTATGTTTAGAAGTTGATCCTGCTTTTGCTAATCGCGTTGATGCGATGCATTTATCGTCTTCTGATTTGATATATAATTTGATTAATTTGCCTAATTTTATGATTAAAATTCCAGGAACAAAATCAGGTATAAAAGTTTTAGAAAAGTTAATTCGTGATGGTGAAAATGTAAATGTTGGAGCAATTTACTCTGTCGAACAATATGAAAAAGTAGCATTAGCTTATATCGAATCTTTAAAAGAACGTTTAGCGGATAATCTTCCTTTGGACGAAATTAATTCTGTAGTTTCTGTTCCTGTATATCCAATGGATTATACGATAGATGGATTTCTCGGAACTAATGATTATATTCGAGATACTGCCGTTTTGAATGCAAGATTAATTTATGCAAAATATGAAGAAATTTTTGGCAGTATAGATTTTGTTCGATTACGTCATAAAGGAGCCAATACTCAAAGAATTGCATGGGTTTTGAACGGGTTAGAAACTACAAGATATTCCAGGAATCTTCCTGTTAATGACACTATTTTGGTTGCTTCGTTGAATGATTTGGAATTAAATAATTTCGCAGATAATAGAATTAATCGTTCTGTTTATGATGCAGATGTATATTTTGAGGGATTAGAAAAAATAGGTGTTAATAGGAAAAACAATTGGAAGAAAATAGCTGATGATTTGCAAAAAATAGAAATTTCTAATTCATTGGAAATATTCGATGACGTGATGGGAATTATATACGAGAAATTTTGTTGTTGAGAAATTGAATGCCATCAGCAGAAATTTTAAGTCTTGATCTGGACTGGTTTAATTATTTAAGCAGTTACAAAATAAGCCAACCATCTAAAATTGATCTTAAGCGAGATATACAAAAATTTTTTACCAAGTTAAACAAAGAGTGTGTTTTGCCGGAATATGTTGATTTAGTTTCAGAACATCATTACTTATATCCCTGGTCGGTTAAGTTAATGGAAAAATTGTCTTGTGATAAAATGAATGTTGTGAATTTAGATGAACATCACGACTTCTACAATTTAGGTTGGTTGAAATATTGTGAAGAAGATGAAGTTAACTGTTCTAATTTTTTTGGGATAATGGTAGATCAAAATCTTTTAGAAAATTACACATGGATTTGCAATCGTAACTATAAGAATAATCAGAAGAAAGATTTGTTAAGCAGTTTGAAAAAGGGATCTATTACTATTCAGGAATTTAAGGGAAATATTGAAGTGTATACTCGTGAAGATGTATTTAAGATATTGAGTGGGAAGAAATTTGATGGGTTTATTATTGTTCGATCTCCGAAATACACTTTTTCCCGAAGAACAGTGTACGATGCGGTAAACAAGGCTTTAGATAAAGAAAAATTGAAAGTGAGACAGTACACGTGTCGATCAGTCTTCAGACATCACAAAATCGGTCAACGAGCAAACAGTCTGTTTCAGATGGTTTGATATGCGACATTTGTCCACATAATTGTAAAATACCGTTAGGTGAATCTGGTAAATGTAAAGTTATACAAAATGTTGATAATAAATTAGAAAATGTTTATGCTGGGTTGTGTTCTAACATGGCCGTTGAACCTATAGAAAAACGTCCGTTTTATCATTTCTTGCCTGGTTCTAAATTTTTATCCGTATCTGGTCTTAGCTGCAATTTCAGTTGCAATTTTTGCCAGAACTTCCGTGTTTCTCAAAATACTTCTGCAAAGTCTGTTTTATACAGTCCAAAACAGCTTGTGAATTTAGCGGAAGAAAGAGATGTTGCTGGAATAGTTTTTACATATAATGAACCTACTTTATACCACGAATATATTGAAGAAGTAGGGCATGAAATAAAAAGAAGATGTTCTGATTTAAAACTTGTTTTAAAAACTAATGGGTTTGCTAGTTTTCGTGTTATTAGAAATTTATGTTTATATGTTGATGCTTTTAATGTAGATTTGAAGGGGGATAACAAAGATTATCAAGATGTTTGTGGTGGGTGGTTAGAGCCTGTTTTAGAGAGTATTCAATTAATTTTGCAAATGGGTGTACGTTTAGAGATAAGTTATTTGGTTTTACCGTCTAAGATTGATGATATTTTGTTTAATGTGTATTTTCGGAATTGGTTAGCAGATTTGAATCCTGATATTCCTCTTCATTTGTTGTATTTCTACCCTTTTCACAAAATGCTTGTTCCTTCTTATAGACCGAGTAAATTAACAGAATTGGCTGATATTTTTCGCGAAAAAGTAAATTATGTTTATATATCGAATCATTACGGATTTGAAAAATATAGAAACACCTATTGCAAAGTGTGTGGAGATTTACTTGTTGATAGAAAAAATGGTGTAAAAATTTGCAAAAAAGAATGTTGCGGAATAACTGTATAATATAGAATGAAAGATATTTTGGCATTTATTCATATTAAGAAAACAGGTGGAATTTCTCTTCAGTGCTTACTTGCGGAACAATACGGAACTAAATTTTATGGTGGATATACAACTCCTCTTAAAAAGGTAGTTGTTGTTAATCACTCTCTAGAAAAAGACCAATTACACGAGTTACCTAGTAATTCGTGTGTCTGTAAACACTGGACATATTCTGAATTTGAAGTGGGGGGGGTAAAAGAGAGAGCGAATTTTATTACAGTAATTCGAGAACCTATTCCTAGAATAACTTCTCATTATAACTTTTATTTAATGTTTCATCCAAAAGGAAAAAAGTTTTCTGAGTATGTTAAAGAACAAGAAAATGTTAATATTTATTCTAGATTTTTAAATTTCCGTCAATAAAGAAACATTAGAAGGTAAAATTTAAAAGATTGTTTAAGCCGTTCTAAGTTTGTGAAAAATTTTAATAATTTGCGTAAAGAAAATAAAACTTCGTATAAGTATAAATTAACTGTTGATGATGTAAAAATGTTCAATAAAATTAACGAAAAAGATTTAGAGTTTTTTAAAGTTCTTAAAACTCATGCTTTATAAAATATAACACAAAATGCCAACTTCTTATACGTCTGATAAACAAATTTTGAATGACCGACTCATTTCTATTTGCAAATACAGACAAGGTGAGCAGTGTTGTAAATACGTAGTATTTGTAAAAGATAAATTAGAATTTTTCTGTGTAAAGAAAATCCCAGATATTAAACACTTCATCGATCAACAACAAATGTCTGCCAAAGGCGATAATTGCCCTGGACTACCGGATGCGTAGACTTCGTGACGTTAGGGAACATCAGTTAGCTATGAAAAGAAAAGATACTGCGTTAAGACAGGCTCAATTACAACGTGCTGAAGCAAGAAAAAAACAAGTTCGAAAACAAAAGATTGTTAGAAACGAAAAACGAGCTTCAGCTAAGCCTGTTAAATCTCTAATTGCAAGCTCACCGTTTGATTTACAATTTGTTGATTTTGAAAATTATATATATTCACGTTCATCTGTTATTAATGTTTGCCATGTTATTGAGAGTTTAGGTATGGGTGGTGGACAGACAATGATGATGGAACTTGTAAAAGGGCTGGAAAAATATTATGGACATGGAATTAAGAATTTTGTAGTTTGTCCTAGAACTACAAAATATGATAAAGAATTTTATTCATCTTATGGCGTTCAGCCGATAGTAATGAAAGAGCGAGATCTTACTCGATTTCTAGCTAACCATAACATTCATATTGTTCTTCAACACCGTCTCGCTGTTTCTAAATGCTTACGCTCATTGTTAACTCCAGGTGTTAAATATGTTTTGATGAATCATACCTTTCACCAATTGGATCGAATGGTTCAATTTTCTAAGTGTGATTTTTATGTTAGTGTATGTGGATATTTGCATAAAGAGTTTAATTGGTCTAGTTTAATTCATTCAAGTAGAAGAATTGTTATATTAAATGGTGTAGAAAATGATTATATAAAAGATATCCCTGTTGCTACTGATATGATTGGCGGGTTTAAATCTGGGCGTTGTCACAGAATGGTTCAGACTAAATTTAAGGTGGATTCTTTGGATTGGTTGGAGCATCAAAGTAAAAAACGAATGCCGGATCATCATCACTATTTATTGGGTCATAGTATTGACGCTCAGAAGGCGATTAAAGCGTTATCTCATTGTCATTATATGGGTTCAGTGTTGAATAGGGCGAGAAAAATGTCTCTTATTAAGGGATTGGATTTGTATTTTTATGAGACATTTCAGCATGAGGGGGCCAGTATAGCAATCTTAGAGTCAGCTGCTTGCGGTGTCCCTATTGTATGTAGGGATTTTGGCGGTAATAAGGAATTAGTAATAAATGGAGTTAATGGGTTTGTGGTGAAAGATAGGGATGCGTTTTTGCCGCATATGAGAGAGTTATATGGTGATAGTAATAAATTAGAGTTGTTGAAACAGTCTACTATTGATGATTTTAATAAAAGGCTGCATATTAAACATGCGATAACTAAATATGCTCAACTATTTGAGAAATTGATGACGTGAATAGAATTTTAATTGTAATTCCAACTTTTAAGATTAAAAATGGAGTTCCTGATTTTTTGAAAAGGACTTTATTATCTATTTTTAAGCAAAAAGTTGATTATTTTATCGATGTAGTAATTTCTGATACTCTTTCGCCTTATTTATTGGACGATTTAGTTTATTTTATTAAATCTGTTAAATATTGTTGTCTTATTAATGATAATGTTTTTGTAGAATGCGTGCATTACGAGGATCATTTAACAGTTTTTCAAGCTTTTAATACAGCAGTAAAATACGCAATTCAAAAACAAAAATATGATTATATTATCTATTGTTCAGATGATACTGAGTTACCATCTTCTGCTGATATTTATGATATTTTAAGTGTTTTTAAAAACGAAAATGTAGCTGTTGTTTCTGGTAAATTAAACAGAGATCATTCTGGTCCTAATCCTACTTGTAAATATAATGATATAAATAGCCCAGTAAAAATTAGATTAGGAGAAAATGTTAATTTGCATTTTATAGTGTTTTCTAATTATTTTATGCAAAAATATGATTATAAATATCCAGACATCATGGGTTCTTATGGTACAGAAGGATTATTCACTTTTTTATGTGCTGCAATAAACAAAGAATGGTGGGTTACTGCTGAAGATTTAGTTAATTTACATTTTCCTGCTAAACATAAAGGTATTGTAGGTCATTCTATTTGTAAGAATTTTAAAACTTTTCGTGAAATATTTGAACCTGGTATAAAGTTCGGATTAGGATTTGAGTGTTGGAGAAAATTTGCAAATGATTATCACCAATCTGATACAGAATATTGGTCTGATTATGATAAAAGCTGTTATGATAGTGACGAAAAGTGTCTTTATGCTGATGAATTGTATTCTTATATGAAAGAAAATTTATTTTTGCCAAAAAATATATTTGATTACGACGAAGCATTATTTAAAGCAGAAATAAGGAAGTATATTTGAAGTTTAGCATCTTAACCGCGTGTCATAATAAAAACACTTTTATTAAACAATGTATAAGTAGCGTCATTTCTCAACTTTATAAAGATTGGGAGATGATTATTGTAGACGATTGCAGTACAGATGGAAGTTATGAATACCTCTCTACTATTAAAGACTCTAGAATAAAAATATTTAGAAATGCAGAAAGAAAATTTTGTTCATCAACATACGCAGAAGCTCTAAAACACGTTACTGGAGATATTTGCGGAATAGTAGACGGAGATGATTTTTTACTTTCTAAAGCGATGTCTGTTATTATAAACCAGTATAAAAAACACTCAAAAATTGATTATATTTATAGCCAACATTTTTGGTGTGATAAAAGCGGAAAAAAGAATAGTATTGGAGTCTCTGGTTTGCCTAAAAACGGGAGGTCTTTGGCAGAATCAGCATTAGCAGGTAAACATTGTTTTTCTCATTGGAGAACATTTCGGTTGTCTTTGATTGGTAAAGCGGTTTTATTCCCAGAAGGGTTAAAGTATTCAGTTGATAAGAATTTGGGGTTTACTCTTGAGGAAATAGGAAGAGGTGGATTTTTACCCGAACCTCTTTATAATTATAGGTACTATCCAGGAAATATGTCTTTAGTTTACGGTTCTAAACAAAAACAGTCTACAAAAAACATGGCAGAACAATTTTTGCAAAAAAGAAAAGAACATAATATTACAACATACCCTATAGTGGAGTTGAAGAATTAAACTTTCTGTTTCTGATAAACAAAACAAATCGCGTAAACGATTTATAAATAGTTTATTACAGTATTTGCAATCTGATTATGGTGTTAATATTGTAGATAATTATCCTGATATCAATTTGAATTTTATTCATGGTCCATTAAGAAGTGGTTGTAAAAACGTATTACGGATTGATGGAGTTTATTACGACAAAGAAAACATATTTCGAAACAAATCTATTCTTAGTAGTGTTAGAAACCATGATGCTGTGATTTTTCAAAGTGAATGGAGTAAAGTTTTTGTAGAGAGAATGTTAAATGTAAAACCCAAAAAAACTATAGTAATATATAACGGAGCAGATTTTGAGTCTATTCAAAAAGCAGAACCATATAAACATTCTTTTGATCGAGTGTTTGTTTGTTCTGCTTTTTGGAGACCTAATAAAAGGCTTAAAACTATTGTAAATTCTTTTTTTGCATCAAAATTTGATATGAATTGTGGTTTATTTGTTATTGGTAAACCAGATTATATTGTAGATCATCCTAATATAAAGTATTTTCATAATATTGATAACGTTTTTTCTGTATATAAAGGTTCTAATTACGCATGTCACATTTGCCATTTAGAATCTTGTTCTAACTCTGTTGTAGAGGCTTTGGTTTCTGGGTTGCCTGTTCTGTGTAATAACATAGGTGGTACTCCGGAAATTGTTAAAGATTCTGGGTGTATAATGACCCTAGATAGTCCATTTGATTTTAGACCTGTGGGCAGTATGAAAAGTGTTGGGTTTTGTGAAGATCACGTTTCTTTAGTTAGCAAAGCAATGATAAAAATGACTAAAACTGATTATTCTGTTTGTAGAGAAGATTTATATATGAAAACCATTGCTAAGCAGTATTACAATTTTTTTGTTTCATTGCTTTCATGAAAGCGTTATTAGTTCCTTGTTTCCCTGGAGAACTTGGTTGGGAGTTAATTAATTATGCTCCATATGTAAATTATATTTATTCTCAAAAACCTTATCAGGAAGTACATGTAGTGACTAGAGCAGGTAGAGAAGCGATTTATCCTATGGGAACTCATTTTTATCCTATTGATTTATCTTCAAAGGATAGTATGGGGAATAATGGTCCTGTAGCTTCTTGTAATACTTTGGTCCAAATTTTATCTAAACGTTTTAAAGTTAAAAAAATAGAATTTCCTTTGAATGGTTGTACTTATGTTGAACCACGTAGTTTTATTAAGTATAAAGCAAATGAAGAGAACCTAAAAAAATGGGAACATATTAAACCTAATTCTGTTGTTTTATGCATTCGTGGAAGAAGGTTTGGAAGTCATAAAAATTGGAATTCATCAAATTGGTTATCACTTTGTAATTATTTATTATCTCTAAATTTAGTTCCTGTTATTACTGGTATAAAAGAATCAATTCAATTTGATATTCCAACAGGATGTGTTAATTTATGGGATCAAACTTCTATAGGTGATTTGATCTCAATTATGCAAAAATCTAAACTCGTAATAGGGCAATCAACTGGTCCTATGCATTTAGCTGCTTTGTGTGGTATTCCTCATGTGGTGTGGGGGTCTAGAAGAATTCAAGAAAGATATTTAGATACTTGGAATCCTCATAAAACAATGGTTGAATATCATAATTGTGGTAAAAATGATTTTAATTGTTCTTTTGAAGACATTAAACCACTAATCGACAAATTTTGCAAAAATGAAAATCGTATTTAATCTTCAAAAAGTAGGATTAGGTAATAATGGAGGAACAAAAACTCTCATTAGATGTGCAGAAACTTTACAAGAATTAGGACAGGAAGTTTATATCTCTAGTACAACTAATTCGTATAATTATCATAAAATTAAAGTTCCTGTAATAAAAATACTTCCTATATGCGATGTTTTAATAGCCAGTGGATTTCATAGCGTGAAAAGTACTTTACAAGCTACAGCAAAAGCGAAATTTTATTATGTACGTGGATTTGAAACGTGGCAAGCTCCAGAAAAAGAATTACTGAATTCTTACAAGTCTTTGAATTGTATTGTGAATAGTGAGTGGTTGCAAAAACATTTGAAATCTAATGGAATCGAGTCTCATTTAATTTATCCTGGGCTGGACTTTGATCAATTTTATAGAACAAGTGATCAAAGAGAAAGTGTTTTAGGTGGTTTACATAGTTCTAGACATAAAACGAAACGGTATGAAGATGTGGTTGAAATAGGGAATAGATTATCTTTGCAAACTTTATTGTTAAACAGAGATAACGATAAAGTTGATTATGAAAGTTTAAGGAATTTTTATAATAAAATTAAAGTATGGATTTCTCCTTCTGAATTAGAAGGATTGCATAATTGCCCTATGGAAGCTGCTTTATGTGGTTGTGCGATTGTTTGCTCGGATCATGAAAAAAATGGAATGCAAGACTATGTAAATGAGAATACAGCAGACACCTATCCTGCTCGTAATTTAAATGTAGCAATTTTACTTATAAATCGTTTACTGTATGACGATGAATATAGAAAGCAGCAAAACATAAATATGGTTGAACTACTACATAATAAAATTGGGACTAGACAAGAAAACATGCGAAAAATGGTTAATTTGTTTGAAAGTGTTTTAAATGCTAAATAAATATACAGAATTGTTCAATAAATCTTTAGAAGACATAGACACTAAATATGTTCCTAAAAAATATCTTAATCCCAAGAAGAATTATGACAGATTAGTTAAGCCAATTTTAAAGGCAGTTAAATCAAAATTCAAAAAAGGATTAGATTTTGGGTGTGGTTGTGTAGGTTCTTCGATTATAGGAAGATTACACGGAATAGAGATTGTAGGGTTAGACATTCCTTATGGGCTAGATGATTCAGAAGAAGGGGATAGAAACAGATTAGGTAAATCTGCTTCTGAAATTGCAGATAAAATTAGTGTACATTTGCCAATTCAGAAAAATTTGCAAAAAACGGGATATTCTATTGTTATTCGTGATACTACTCTTTATCCATGGGATGAATTTAAGGATAATGAATTTGATTTTGTAATGGCTTATTTCGCCTTATCAAAAGAATGGACAAACCATAAGGATACTCTGAGTTTTGAAGGTGAAATTTATAAAAAAAGACTTGAACAATTGTTTAGAATTACAAAAGACAGTGGGAAATGGTTTGTCCACCCCAAAAATCATATTACATCTGTTTTGCAACACAAGAATTTAATGAATAAAAACATTAAAATAGAGAGGTGGGATTAGTTTGAAAACTGTTTCTGTTGTTATTAGTAACTATAATTACGCAAAATATTTACATTCTTCTATAGATAGTTGTTTATCTCAAACATATCCATGTAAAATCATTGTTGTAGATGATGTTTCTACAGATAGTTCATGGAAGATTCTTCAAGAATATGGAGATAAAATAACTAGAGTTAGATTAAAAGAAAATAGCAAAGGAAATGCACGAGGTAAAAATATTGGAATTTGTTTGTCTAATACAGATTATATAACATGTTTAGACTCAGATGATATGTTATTATCAGATTCAATTGAACAAAGAATTAAATTTGCAGAAAAAGATAATTTTGTTCATGGTTGGTCTAATGTTGTAAAATCTGATGAACATTTTAATAGTATTTTACCATTATGCAAAAATAAAGAATTTCATTACGATAAACGGTCTAAAGAGTTAAAATCTCAAGCTCCTAGTAGATGGACATGGGCTATTCATGCTTCAACAGTTTTAGCGTCACGTAATTTATATGAAAAATTTGGGTTATACGATGAAGAAATGCGTTGGTCAATTGACAGAGAAATGTGGTTTAGATGGCTATCGCATGGTGTAAAATATATTGATACTGGAACGTATGTCTCTATTTACAGAAAGCATGATAGCCAGGTTACTAAAAATAGGGCTGTTAAAGACCCAGAGCGAAGTAGAAAATTATTAGTAGATAGACAAACTTCTCGATGTATAATAGATAAAGACAATACACTTTTAATGGATTTTTACGATTCATTAAAATATATCTCAGAAAATAATTTATGAGTTGTAAATTAATAGCTGAATTAAGTATGAATCATGGTGGTGATTTAGATTTGGCTAAAAAAATGATTGTATCAGCAAAAGAAAACGGTGCTGACTACGTTAAATTTCAAACTTGGAAATACAAAAATCTTAAACCAGGACCATGGGATACAGATGGTCGAAGAGAATTGTATAAGCAAACGGAATTGACTCTTGAAAAACATATCGAATTAAAAGAATTTTGTGATAATACTGAGATTAAGTTTTTAACTAGTTGTTTTTCTATTGATGATATTGATTTCATTCGGTCTTTAACTGATGAAGTAAAAATACCTAGTACTGAATGTAGAAATATTTATTTGGTTAATAAGTGCATAGAAATTTTTAATCAAGTTTATATTAGCGTTGGTTGCTCTCTTTTTGAGGAATATGAATCTTATATTCCTTACGGAAATGTTTGTTTACTTCATTGTGTTTCTACGTATCCGTGCCTTCCACAAAATGTTAATCTTTCTAAATTGCTTAATCTTAAAATGAGAACTCAAAGGTTTGGATATAGTGGACATATGCAAGGAATATGGGATGCTATTGCTGCCATTTCGTTAGGTTCTAGTGTCGTAGAGAAACATTTTACGATAGATCAAAATTTGCCGTTTCCAGATAATCGTTTTGCTATTTTACCAAATGAATTAAGAGACATAAGAGAATTTATAGATACTTTTGATTTAATGAGTCGTGATTGTGGATTAGGCTATCAGTCAATAGAAAATAAAGTTAGGGAATTATATAGTGGCAGATGGGCGTAATAAATTAAAAATTCACATTGATGACGAAGATGTTTTCCAGTTCGCTAACTGGTTTTTGTTGGCTATCCCTTATGAATTTAATCAGGACTGTGAAGTTTTGTGTGTAGGTTTTAGAAAAATAATTGATGATAATTTTTTATCTTCATTTCCGAATGTTAAAACAATTTTATCTCCTACAACAGCTATTGACCATATCAAAACTACAAGAAGAGACATTAAAATTATTCATTTAGATCCGAGTTCTATTGATAATATAAACGCATCATCTGAATTCGCATTTTTATTAATTTTATCTTTGTTACGACAGGCTGGTTCGGTTTTTAGAGGAGATATTGTAATTGGAGATGATTTGTGTGGCAAAACGGTTGGGATTTTGGGGTATGGACGAATTGGCAAGAAACTTCATAAGTATTGTGAAGTTTTTGGGGCTAATGTTTTGTTCCATGATGATGCTTTTTTTACTTATTCCTCCAATATTTACAGGACCAAAGAAGATATTTTAAGAGAATCTGACGTAATTGTAGTTTGTGTTTCTGCTATACCTGAGAATCGTCATTATATTGATTATGAAGATTTTAAATTAATGTCTGAAACCCCATATTTTGTGAATATAAGTCGTGGTTTTGTTGTAAGCGACATGGCAGTTATAGACGCTTTAACAACAGGTAAAATTAGAGGGGCTGGGTTAGATGTAGTAGAAAGTTTAAGTAATTATGAGTGGTATAATAAACCGAATTTGATTTTAACAAATCATGTTGCTGGGTCTACGACTCAATCTAGAATTTTAGCGTGCAATTATATTTTACAAAAATTAAATGAAGAAATTATTTGTTCCAATATCTAATAGAACTAATTATTCCAAAATAAAACCTATTATTTCTATTCTAAAAAATAGTCTTGATGTTAGGTTAATTCTTAGTTCTTCTATAGTTTTAGATAGTTACGGAAAACCTTATGAAGACATTTTTCATGATAAATTTTCTGTAGAATATTCAATTGATTGTTTATTGCGAAATGATTCTTTAGAGTCTATGTGTAAATCTTTTGGTATTTCTATAATAGAACATTCAGGTGTTTATAAAAACGGGCAACCCGATGGAGTTTTAGTGGTTGGTGATAGATACGACATGTTTCCTTCTGTTCTTTCTGCGAAAATGATGAATATCCCGATATTCCATGTTCAGGGTGGAGAACGTTCTGGAAGCATTGATGATACAGTTCGGGATCTTATTACTATATGCTCAACCAGACATTATGTAGCAACTGATGTGGCGTATGAAAATGTTCGAAAAATATCTCATACTTCTTATGTTTATAATTTCGGGTGTCCTGCTGTAGAATATATCTCTGAATTACCTGTTGGGGATGTTTTAGATATTAGTACGTTCCATAAAAGATTTTCTGATGGGTTATCTATAAATTCTCAAGATGATTACATATTAATAGTTTTGCACTCAAATACCGATGATAAAGACGATGTAGATATGGAAGTAGTGTTAAAATCTGTTTTGTCTTTTAATATGAAAATAATTGTAATTTATCCTTCTTTGGATTCATTTAGTGAAAAAATAATAAGAACTATAAATAAATTTAAATCAAAAATTACATGTATTCGACATATGCCTGTTGAAGACTTTGTTAAATTAATGGCTCATTGTAAATGTCTTGTTGGGAATACTAGCTCAGGAATAAGAGAAGCTGCGAGTTTTGGGGTTCCAGTAGTTAATGTAGGAAATAGACAGAAAAACAGAGAAAGAAATACGAATACGATAGATTCTATTTGCGTAGAAGAAGAATTAACTAAAATGATTAAATTCCAAATTGGTCACGGGTTATATGAAAAGAATAATATTTATTATAAAAATAATTGTTCTAAAAATATTTGTGAAGATATATTGGGTGTTTTGTGTTAATTTTTGATTATTCTACGGCTAAACAGTCTGACAGTATAGTAGTTCTGGCTGGTGGAGAATCTACTGGAATAAATAAAGATAGAATAGTTTCTTATATTAGAGAAAATAATAGTTTAGTTTTTTCCGCGAATTACGATTACGGGATTAAATCTGATTACACTTATTTTGGAGATTATGTTAAATTTTTAGAACAAATTGGAAACATCAAAAATGGTGAAATTATAATCTCTAATAGGTTCCCAAAAAAGGCTAGTAGAGGTGGATTAAAATTTTATACAATAAAAGCTTATGGTGAACATGGAATATATAGATCGAGTAGAGTACAAATAGGCGAAGATGGATCATTTCCATATTGTATTATTGGAACTTCTGGAATGGCTTGTATTGTTTTGGCGTGTTTATGTAGACCTAAGAAAATGTTACTTGTGGGGTTTGATGGGTCTGTTTCAGATGCCTCTGTTAAGAAGAAATTTGATGGTTCTGTTGTTAAATATGGTAAACCGGAAAAAAGAGCAAAAGAAATTAAGTATTTAACGAATTCATTGGCTCCGAGCTTATGCGAGCGTGGTATAATAGTTGAGACTTTTGGTAATGTTTTATTTTATGGTATACCAAAAAATAATCTCGGATTTAGAATAATTTGAATTTTCCAATTTTCAATCACTCTATTGCGCCAAAATCTGAATATGTTGTAGTGATAGCAGGAGGACCATCTACTGGTCAAACAATAAATAAAATATCTGAATATATATCTAAATATAATCCTATTGTTTTTTCTGCAAATTATAACTATGGAATTAAAGCGAATTACACTTGTTTTTTTGACATGCGTAAATTTGAAGAACAATCAGAGAATGTTTGTAATGATATAATTTTAAGAAATAATGTATACAGACAATGTCGTAAGCAATTGTCCTCGAAAATAGAGATAATAAAAACAAAATATAACATTTTTTTAATTGGATCGTGCGAAGGAACTAAAAGTGTGTATCGAGAAGAATTTATTAAAATTGATGAATTTGGGAATTTCCCATATTCTACTTTAGGGGCTACTGGATTTGGGTCTATCTTAGCAGCATTAATGTGTAAACCAAAATATATTCTTTTCACTGGACTAGATGGCCCTATAGTTGGAACGAAAAAAAGAAAAATGTGGGATGGAAGTATTATCTCACATAAAGAAACGGATATCAAAAAAGATCCAAAGATTATTCGGTATTTTCAAAACTGTTTATTTAAAAGTTTATATTCAATGGGTATTGCTGTTCAGACATTTAATGAAGTTTGTTTGTATGGTTTAAATAAAAAAGAATTGCATATCGAGGTTATAAATTGAATGATATTACGGCGATATTAAATGTTCGAAGAAATAGTTCTAGATGCCCAGATAAACTGCTGCGTAGTTTTTCTGGAACTACTTTATTTGATATAGCGTTATCTAAGTTGCTTGAGTTGAATATCCCCATTGATAATAAGTGGGTTTGTGCTTATGACTATGCTTTTCTGTCTCCTGTAGAATCAAAGTATATTCCTGTTTTTCGGAGATCAAAAGAATCTGTTTCAGTTGATGGGCCGCTTACTGTTGTTTTCGAGGCTGTTAAACACGTAACAACAAAATATTTCATGTTTATTAATCCATGTGTGGCTAATATATCAGTTAAAACTTTGCAGTCAGCTATTGATTTGTTTCAAAATTCTGATTTTTCTTCTATGACTTCAGTAGTTCGTAAAAAAGATTGGATTTATGATAGTAATGGGAAAGTAATTATAGATGGGACTGTTGCTGGTGGAGATACGAAAAAGACTCAGGAAATATATGTTGTTGCTCATGCCTTTCATATTATAAATGTAGATTTTTTCTTAAAAAATGATAAATATTGGACGAATGGTGTGAATGATCCGTATTTGTTCGAAATAAATAAATTGGAAGCTTTAGATGTAGATGATGAAAATGATTTTATTATCAGCGAATCAGTTTATAGCAGGTTGAAGAAGTGATTAGAAATACTGATAAAATTTTGAATGACATAATTCTTGGGTTAAATAAAAAAAGAATCAAGATATTAGAACTTGGATCTGGACTAGATTCTACTATTTTTTTTAGAAAACAAGTTTCTTTGTATGATGGGTTTTGTTTTAGTTTAGAAAGTGATAAAAATTGGTATCAAAAGGTTATTTCAAAACTGCCTAATGATAATTTTGGTTCTGTTTTATTTTGTAGAATTAATGATGATTTAGAATATGATTATGATTCAAGTGAAAAGTTTGATTTAATACTTATTGATGGACCATCTCCTCTTAGTGGAAGTAAACTAGAAAAAGCAAAAGGGAAAATGAATGAAATGTTGTTTAATATAGAACGATTTGGATATCAGTCTTTTGCGATGTTAGATTACGTGCTAAAATTTTGCCATTCAGACTCAATTATAGTATTAGATGGAAGATTAGTTTCATTATGTAATTATTGGGTTAAACATTCTAAAAACTTGTTGTTTTATGGTTCTGAATTGTCTTTGAAAGAAGAAAAAAAAACAAAAATACCTAAATTCACATATATAAGTTCTTATCCTAATGGGTTTAGATGGGTGTCTATTATTTGTCAGCCTCAATGTTGGTATAAACAATTGGTTTCTACGTTGTCTGATCCTTTAGAAAGTATAGAATTTTTGGATGGAACAAAAATTTGAAAAAAGAAGTTACATTAATTATAAATGCTAGAGTACAATCTACTCGTATACAGAATAAAATGTTAAGACCATTTGCTTGTACAAGTCTTTTGGATATAGCTTTAACAAAATTGGTTAATGTAAAGACAAAGTCCCCTAAATTTTTGGCGGCAGCAGATAAAGAAATTATTGATATTTATGAAAGTAAATATTCTAAAACATTGGGGTTATTGGAAAGAGACCCATCTACTGTTTTGCCAAAAAAGGATATCAGTAAACAAAATTTAACTTTTGAACATTATAAAAAAATTAAAACTCCTTTTATTATGTCTATTAATGCTTGCTGCCCTTTTTTCAAAGAAGAGAAAATTGAAGAGGCTTTAAGTGTGTTTATTAATAGTAACATGAAAACGATGACTACGGTGCGAAAAAATTGTAATATATTTTTTAACGAACATTTTAAACCTGTTAATCAAAATGGAGTTGTTATTGCTTCTGTAGGAAACTCTCCGTTATATGAGATGGCTCATGTGTTTCATGTCTTTGATAAAGATTTTTTTATTAAAAATGAGTATTTTTGGGATTATTCAAACAATAATCCAGGATTTTTTGAAGTTTCGAAGGAAGAATCTTTAGATATAGACGAACCTATAGATTTTCAAATATGTGAATCATTATATGCCTTACAATAAAATCAGTTTTGCTACAACAGCGATGTTACGCCCTAAAATATTAAATGAAACTTATACTTCATTGTCTAGAAGTATAAATATTGATTTAAAGAAGGTTAAATTATATTTAAATGTAGATCCAAGCCCAACGGGCATTAACCCAATGGATGTTGTGAATGTGGCTATAAATCAGTTTGGTGAAGTTGTTTATAGAGTCTCTGAATCTTCGAACTTTACTGCTGCTGTTAATTGGTTATGGACAAATGCTGATAGTGAGTTTCTTTTTCATATTGAGGATGATTGGACATGGCTTAAACGCTTTTCTGTAGAATTGGCGTTAGACAATTTTAAACAAAATAAGAAATTATTAATGTTGCGTTTTAGATATAAAAATGTTGGTAGAAATTTTAATTTTGGGTTAACTCCTTGTATTGTAAGGAAAGAGTTTTATAAATCTTTTGCTGGCAAGCTTGATATTACACAAAATCCAGAAAGTCAAATATATGATAGTTTAAAGTTCGGGGTTCCTACTCCTAAAATGGGAGTAAATGTTATTCAATGGAATAATAAAATAATGGTCAAAGATATAGGTAGAAATTGGAAAGAAAAAAATAAGATTGAACTTATTAATTATGACAAAAGCCCAGGTGATGTGAGAACTTTTGTTAACTGGAAATAAAAAATGGGGAAATTAGTTAGTTTTTTAATTCCATCAATTAATAAACCCGCTTTTGTTAAAACTATTGAATGTTTGAAAAACACTTGTAGTAATATAGATGTAGTTGAAATATTAACAAAAATAGACATGGAATCTGATATCCCTTTTTATGAAGATATTTTACAAAAATCTGGATTTGATTATAAAATTCTTTGTTCTCCTGTTTCTGGATATACCAATATAGGAGTGTTTCATAATGAAATGGCAGCAGTTTCTCAAGGGGATTTGGTTTTTATATTTGGCGATGATTTATTTGTTCAGTACGGAGATTGGATTAAAGAGTTAGAAAATACGAGAACTTTGTTTCGTGATAATATTTATGCTGTAACATTATCTTGCGGAGAATCTCCAAAATGGTTTTCTCTTTGTGTTGGTGTTACTAAGGAGTGGTTGCAATGTTTAGGATATATGACTTTGGGTTATCAACCCGATTACTGGATAGCATTAGTAGCGAGAGACATTGGTAGATATATTCATATTTCGCGTGAAAAATGTCATATTAATATAACTATTACGCCTCCGCATATTACTAAAGCAACTCAAAAGAATAATCATGCTAAAATGTTCACAGAACTTCCAAATGCTGTTAAAAAACTAAAATCTATTCAAATACGCTAAAATGCAATTAGATGTTACTACTACAGCGTGTTTAAGACCAGAAATATTATCTCAAACATATAGTTCATTTTTTATCTTATTAAAAGGTCTTAAAGTTTCAACTTTATATATTAATGTTGACCCATGTCCTATAAAGACATCTTATATTCCAAACGATGTAATAAATGTAGCAAAACAATTTTGCATTAATACAATTTATAGAACTCCAGAAAAATCTTGTTTTAGTTCTGCTGTAAATTGGCTTTGGTCTCAAGCAAATTCTGAGTTTATTTTACATTTAGAAGATGATTGGTTGTTATTAAAAGAGATGGATATATCAGTAGCTATAAGTTTATTTAAATCAAACGCAAAATTAAACATGGTTAGATTTAAGCATAAACATAAAACAAAATATAAATATGGTTTATCGCCGTGTTTAATAAGAAAAAGTTTTTATAAAGCCTATGCTGGTAATCTACATGAAGATATGGACCCAGAACAACAAATAAACTTGAGATGTCGTGAATTTAATATTGAACCAAGAGCTATTGGAAAAAATATAGAAGTTTGGCCTTCTGGTGTAGTAATTCGTGATATTGGGACAGAATGGAGAACATCTAAAGGAATATATTTTGTTAATAAAGACAAAAATCACGCTTCTAAAGTAGATAGGGTTAGATGGAGTAGTTAGCTTGAATATTTTAGTTTCTATTCCAACTTTCAGGCTTGATGGACAACCAAGTTTTTTATTAAAAAATCTAAATGGGTGGAAAACACAAAACATTGGTAATGACAATTTTATTGATGTTGTGTTAGTGGACAATTTGTCGACAGATCATTTTTATAATTTCCTTGTTGATTTTTGTAAAAAAAATAATAGTTCTAATATAAAATTTCATGTTTTATCTTTGACTGATGAGCATATTTCAGGGTTCCAGGCTTTTAATCTTGGGATACACGCTTTAAAAAAAAATAAACATTATGATTATATAGTTTACTCTGCTGATGACGTTATTATGACTAAGCCAGATGATTTGTCTACTGTTTTACAGTGTTTCAATAAAGACTCATCTATTGTTTCTGCTAGAATGGATCGTGATAATTGTAATTGGAATTTCAATGGGCTTTATGATGCTTATTTCGAGTCTCCCATGGTAGTTAAATTAGGGGAAGGACCAAATGGTCATTTTTTGGTGTTTTCTAGTTTTTTTATAGAAAAATATAATTTCAAATACCCAGATATTATTATAGCATGGGGTAATGAAAGTAATTTATCGTTTTTATGCGAAGCTATAGATCAAAAATGGTTGGTATGTTGTAAGGTTCTTTTTCATAACGGGTTTGTTAAAGAAGAAAAACCTCATTATAAATCTGAAAATCGTGGGTTTAAAATTCATAAAAATGAACGATCATTCGATAATATTTTTATTCCCGGAGCATCTGTAGGATTAGGGTTTATGACGTGGAGAGGATATGCTCAATATTCGCCGAAAATGAAAAGAAAAGAAAAAGCAGGTGATTTAGGCCCGTGGTATCCTTATGATTCTAACGCTTATGATGAAAACGGTAAGTGTAAAAATAAAGAAGCAATGTATAATTATATATTAGAAAATTTATACTCTAAAAATATAAATTATGAACAATTATTGTCAAGATCAAAGGCATATATAGGAGCTTAATTTGAAAGTTTTTATTACTGGCATTACTGGATTTGTAGGAAGCCATTTAACTGATTATTTATTAAGTTTAAATCAAGATATCGAAATCTATGGATTAACTCGTTGGCGATCACCTAAAGACAACATAAAACATTGTTTGGATAAAATAAATATTGTTCATGGAGATTTATTGGACAGTTCATCTTTATATACTTGTTTGTCAACAATAAAACCTGATGTGATTTTCCATTTTGCAGCAATGTCTTATGTTACATATAGTTTTATCGCTCCTGTTTCTACAATTGACAATAACTGCATAGGAACTTGTAATTTATTAGAAACAATCAAAACTTTGAAATCTGATAATTTTGACCCAATTATTTTAGTTGTATCTTCTTCCGAAGTATATGGACAAGTAAAAGAGAATGAAACTCCTATTACTGAAAATAACCCATTTCGACCAGCTTCCCCTTATGCTGTTTCAAAAGTTTGTGAAGACATGTTAGGTTTGCAATATTTTTTGTCTTGGGGTATGAAAATTATTAGAACTAGATTGTTCAGCCACGAGGGTCCTCGTAGAGGAGAAGTCTTTGCTCCATCTACTTTTGCAAAACAAATTGCGGAAATAGAAAAATATCACAAAGAACCTATAATATACGTAGGAAATTTGGATAGCATTAGAACTTTTATGGATGCTAGAGATGCCGTGAAAGCATATTGGTTATTAGTAAAAAATCCTGTTCCTGGAGAAGTGTATAATGTAGGTGGCAAGGAAACAATGACAGTAGGTGAAATGTTGAACATTTTAATATCATTATCAACTAACAAAAATATAAGGACGCAAGTTGATCCAGCACGATTACGTCCGTCTGATGTTACATTACAAATCCCTTGCTCAGATAAATTCAAAAAACTTACTGGTTGGGAACCAATAATCCCATTTAAACAAACTATGTTAGATCTTTTAAATTATTGGAGGGAACTTGTTTAACAAAGAACAATTAATAGAGTTTGAAAAGAAAATTTGTTCAATGTTTGAACAAGGGTTAATTAGAGCACCTGTTCATTTATCTGATGGGAATGAAGATCAACTAATTGAAATTTTCAAAAATATAAAACCAACAGATTGGGTTTTCTCAACATGGAGAAGTCATTACCATGCTATTCTTCATGGAATTAGTCCAGAATGGTTGGAACAAGAAATAGTAGATGGTAGAAGTATTACAGTTAACAACCCAGAGCATAGATTCTTTTCTTCTGCAATAGTTGGAGGTATTGCTCCAATAGCTCTTGGAACTGCATTAAGCATTAAATTAAAAAAAGAAACAGATCAAGTATGGTTATTTGTTGGAGATATGACAATCAGGACAGGAATATTGCATGAAGTTATTCAATATGCGAAAGGGCATTCTTTATCGTTGAATATTGTTATAGAAAATAACCATATTTCTGTTCAAACTCCTACAGAGATTGTTTGGGGGACAGACAACAAAGAACTTAATATAATTGAATATGAATTTCAGAGTACTTATCCGCATGTAGGGGCTGGAAAGTGGGTGACATTTTGACCTATTTTGATCATATTACTTTAGCTATGGAAAAAATTGCTGAAAATGAAAAAGTTATATTTCTAGGGCAGTGTGTTGGATACCCTGGAAATGCTCTTTTTCGTAATTTGGAAAAAATTGATAAATCTCGACGAATAGAAATGCCTGTTATTGAAGATTTGCAAATGGGAATTTCTATAGGTCTTGCTCTTAATGGATTTATTCCTGTTACTATTTATCCAAGATTTGATTTTTTGGTATTAGCAGGTAATCAATTAATTAATCATTTAGATAAATTTTCAGGAATGAGCGGTGGAAGAGTTAAGCCGAAAGTTATTATAAGAGTGTGTGTAGGTAGTACGAGTCCTTTGCACCCTGGAGTTCAACATTGTTCCGACCATACATATGCTTTTTCACATCTTTTGAAAAACACAGAAGTTATTAAATTAGAAAAATCAGAACAAATTATCCCTAGTTATATGAAAGCTTTAGAAAGAATAGACGGGCAATCTACAGTTTTAGTAGAGTTGGCTGATCTTTATAAAACATAGTGAAAAAAATATTACTAATTGTTCCTGTTTATAATATTCAAAATAGTGTTATTCCAGATTATTTAGGATTAACATTGGCTGCTATATTAAATCAAAAAGCTTCGTTTCAAGTAGATCTTGTTGTAACTGATACTGTTTCTTCAGATAGTTTTATAACAACATTGAGTAATTATTTGCAAGAAAAAAAAATAGAAACTCAATTTAATGGCATGGTCAAAATAGTTCATAATGCTTTAGACCCAGTACGAGTGTATTTGGCTTTTAATATTGCGATGCGACTTTTTAAGAATGGAAATTATGATTTATATATATATTGTTCTGATGATACCGTTTTGACTCAGAGTACAGATTTAGAAACTATAATTAAAACATTTGAAGACAGTAATGCTGCTATTGTTTCTGGAAGAGTAGATAAAGACCATATTGGTATGTATACAGGATACGACATGGATAACCCATATCCACTTAAAGTTGCTATAGGAGAGAATGTTAATTTACATTGTATGGCTTTTTCTAAATATTTTATGGAACGTTATGATTTTAAGTATATGGATATACTTTCTGGTATAGGCACAGAAAGTTTTCTTTCTTTTTTTTGTGCAGCAATAGAGAAAGATTGGGTTGTATGTAATAAAGTAAAGTTGGTTAATTATAAATATCATCATAAACATGTAAAAGACAAAAAAGATCACGGAAGAACTTTTGGGTTTATGACTTATAAAAATATAAAAACTTTCAAAGAGTTAATAGAACCAGGAATTTCAGTTGGTATTGGATTCGAAGGGTTTCGAGCAAATCCTTCTCATTCAAAAATGTTAAATAAACATGCTGTTAAACAAAGAAGATTAGGTAAACCAGAATTTATGTATAGGCCAGATTTTTGGTGTTGTCATGATTCAAATTGTTATAATGAGAATGGTAGGTCGAAGAATCCACAAAAATTATATGAATATATTAAGAACAATTTTTTTGTATCTAATGATTTTTTGAATTATGATATTTTAGTAAATTCTGTAAAAGTTATTTAGGGAGGTTTTGTGAATAGAATAAAAGACATTTTAAACATCTATGATTCCATTTCTGATTTTACAGATCCTTCGCAGATGCAGAAAAAGCCACCTCCTTCTCAAATAGAAAACTTATGGAATGAATACTTTAAAACCCCATTGGACTCTAAGATAAAAAATGAGAATAAAAACTTTGTATATGATAATATTGCAAAAATTAAAAATAAACTTGGCAATATTAATGTTAAGAATAAATTTAAATGGAACGCTAATCAAAACTTATCTCATCATCTGTATTTTATTCTTTCAAAAATTTCTCATCATTTTAGTGGGATAGAAACCAATCTCACGTCAGAAGAAATTAATATGGTTAAATCTCTTGTAGATGTAAAATATTGTTTATTGAACAAAAATCAAAGACAAATTTTATATGTGACGATGAGTCAAATTTTTAAACTACTAAATGATTATTGCAGTCTTTTAGGTAGTAATTATGTTCAACCTTCTGCTCCAGTTCGACATGGGTATGCTTTTAACCCTTCTAAAACTTTACATAATATGCATTTTTGTCCTTGTGTGACTGATGATATCCTTGAGTCTATGTCTAAAACATTTTCTGAAAGCCATTTAGATCAAATGGTTCAATGTTATTTAGGATCAAATTTCTGTGTATGTAATGTAAGAATTTGGAAATGGATGGAAGGGCTTAATAATTTTGCTCATACAGATGGATTGCCACCAGGAACTTTTAAACTTATGTTTTTTAATGGGGATATAACACCAAATCATGGTTGTTTTGAGGCTTTGGCTTCGGACCAATCAACAGTGACATTCCAAGCAATTGGGCATAATGTTGGTGTATTAATCGACCCTACTAATGTTTGGCATCGTGCTTTGTCTCCAAAGCAGGGGCTTGAGAGAGATACTATTGAGTTAACTATTATGCCTTATCTTACTGAAGAAAAAATATTTGTAGAAAGTGGGTGTTGCACTTCTGGCCCTCTTAATCCGTTTTCTGATTCGTGGAAAACCAGAATTTACGATCCTAATGCTTTGTTAAAAGGTAATATTATTTAGTGCAAAATATTTTAGTAATTGTTCCTACTTATAAAATGAACAATGTATCTGATTATATTCAGGCGACATTAGATGCTATTCTTAAACAAAATGTTAATGAAGCTAATATAGATTTAGTTGTCGTAGATACTCTTTCTTCTGCGGTTTTTCGAACAAATTTATCTAAATGGCTGTTAAGTTGTAAGGTTTCTCTTAATTTTAATGGAACGATTAGAATTTTTGGATATAACGAACCACTTCCTGTTTTTAACGCTTTTAATTTGGCTATTTATATTTGTAAAAAAAATAAAGATTATAATTTTGTATTATATTGTGCAGATGATGTAATACTAACCAAAAGCGATGATTTATCTGTTATTTTAAACACATTCAAAGATTCTCAAGCATGTCTTGTATCAGCTCGTGTTGATCATGATAATGTGGGTCATTATTTCCATTATGATTTAGACGAACCGTATCCGCTTAAAATTGCTATAGGCGAGAATGTTAATTTACATTGTATGGCTTTTTCAGAAGATTATCTAAATAAATATGATTATAAATATATAGATGTTATTAGTGGATGGGGGAGTGAAAGTATGCTCCCATTTGTTTGTGCAGCAATAGAAAAAGATTGGGTTATTTGTAATAAAGTGAAGTTATACCATTCTCATCAACGTAAATTAAAAGAAAAGGTACGTGGTCCAACTTCTCTTAATTATTGTACTTATAAGGGGATTAAAACCTATAAAGAGGTTTTAGAACCTGGAGTCTCGGTTGGAATAGGATTTGAAACTTTTCGGGCTAATCCATTGTATATACCAGGGATACAAGCTTCTGTAAATAAATACCATGCTAAATGTAAAAGAAAAGGTAAACCAATTAATCCTAATTGGTGTTTACCTGATTTTTGGTGTGATTATGATAAGAGTTGTTATGATGAGAATGGTAGGTCAAAAACTCCAGAAAAATTATATGAATATATCAAAGAATATTTATTTTTGCCAAAAAATATATTTAACTACGAACAAGAGTCTTTGAAAGTTGATATTATTTAGGAAATTATATGTTTGCTAATAAAAATGTTTTGGTAACTGGCGGGACAGGAATGATTGGACGCTATCTTGTAAATTTATTACTTGATGAAGGAGTAAATATTACTGTCGTTGGTAAAGAAAAAGAGTACATTCCCCCTTCTACTGTTATTTATAAAAGGTGTGATTTAACAGATAAAAATAATTGTATGTCTGTTTGTGAAGGTATGGATTACGTGTTTAATTTGGCTGGTATAAAAGGGTCGCCAAAAATGGCTACTGAAAATCCTGCTAGTTTTTTAGTCCCTACAATACAATTTAGCATTAATATGATGGAAGCCGCTTGGAAGCAAAAAGTAAAACGATATTTATTTACTAGCTCAATAGGGGTTTATGCACCTGCATCATTATTAAAGGAAGACGATGTATGGAATACATTTCCATCTCCTCATGACAAGTTTGCTGGTTGGGCTAAGAGAATTAGTGAATTGCAAGCAGAAGCATATAAAATAGAGTTTGGTTGGGACCAGATAGTCATAGTTCGTCCAGCTAACGTATATGGCCGTTTTGATACATTCGATCCAGAAAAAGGTGCAATGGTTATTCCTTCTTTGATTAAAAAGGTTATTGCTGGTGAAAACCCATTAAAAGTATGGGGGGATGGGTCCGCAGTTCGTGATTTTATACATTCTAAAGATGTTGCTCAAGGCATGATTTTTATGATGAGGAAAAACCCTAGTTTTCCTGTTAATTTAGGAAGCGGTGTTGGAGTATCTATTAAAGAGTTAGTTTCTGTAATAGTAAATTGCTCAGAAAAAAATATAGAAGTTGTTTGGGATACTTCGGAACCTACTGGAGATAACGTTAGAATTCTTGATACTACAAAAGCTAATCAATTAGGATGGCAACCGAAAATATCTCTAATGGATGGTATTTTGGACACTTATGAATGGTATAAAAATAATCAAAATTTTTCTTTAAGTCATAATATTTTTATTGAAAACAAGAAGGAAAAATAATGTGGAATAATGTGTCTGTAGTTGTTACTGGTGGAAGCGGTCTTGTTGGTATTAATTTAGTCAATCGTTTACGTGAAATTGGGTGTAAAGTTCGATCTATATTTCATTCCAAGTCACCAACAATTATACATGATGATGTAGAATATATTCAGTCAGACTTGCTACTTTCAGAGAATTGTACAAAAATTGTAAAAGATATGGATTATGCTTTTCATACAGCAGCTTCTACTTCTGGAGCGGCAGCTATTTCTTCAACTCCTATGATTCATGTTACTCCAAATGTGGTAATAAATTCATATTTTTTTGAAGCGTGTTACCAGCAAGGAGTCAAAAAAGTATTATGGCTTAGTAGTACAACTGGGTATCCCGATAGTTCTAAAGAAGTTATTGAAGAAGAAATGTTTAATGATGATCCGTATGATAAATATTATTACGTTGGATGGATGAAAAGGTTTACTGAAGTTCTTTGTAATATGTATTCAAAATTACCTAAAAATATGCCTATTGTGGTTTTAAGACCATCAAATATTTTTGGACCTTACGACAAATTCGATCCACAAAAATCTCATGTGCTTCCTGCTTTGATTCGTAAAGTTGTGGAAAGACAAACTCCTATTGAAGTATGGGGAGATGGGGATGATGAAAGAGACCTAATATATATTGATGATATGGTTGACTCAATAATTGTTGCTATGGAACGAATTAATACGTACAATCCTATTAACATAGGATATGGACGAACATATACAGTTAGGGAAGTTTTGAAAAAAATACTTGATATAGATAGGTATAGTGATGCTAATGTGATTTTTTGCCCAGATAAGCCTACTATGATTCCGATTCGTAGAGTTTCTATTAAAAAGGCAAAGGAATTATTGGAGTTTATGCCAAAAGTTTCTTTAGAAGAAGGTATTAAAAAAACTATTGATTTTTATCGTTCTACATTAAAATAATGTTGTTACAAACTCTTTCTTTGCCAGTTATTTCTGATTCTATTCCTAATCCTCATATTGTTGATATATTACCGTTTCATGCTGTTACAAAAACTAAAGTTGCTTTGATACAAGTTAATAACAGTTTTTCTGAGCAAAATTACTTACCCTTATCTGCTGGTGTTTTAATTTCTTATGCTAAAGCGAATTGTAAAAATATAGATAATTTTGAATTTTTAGTTCCGATATATAAAAGAATTTCTGTTGACAAAGCTATAGAAAAAATAGCAGATGCAGGACTTGTAGCATTTAGTGTGTACGTATGGAATTATAAAATATCATGTCTTATTGCTGAAAAAGTCAAGCAAATTAATCCGGAAACAATTGTTTTATTTGGGGGGTGTCATGTCCCAGATAATAATATAGTTCTTGAAGAATTTTTAAAACAAATACCGTTTGTTGATTTTGCTTGTACTGGTGAAGGTGAGATTTCGTTTGCTTCTTTTTTAGATCATTTTCACACTAGAACCTGGGATTCAGTTCCCTCATTATCATATATTAAAGACGGGAAATTAATTAGAACTAATCCTGCTCCGCGTATAGAAGACCTTAATAACGTTCCTTCTCCATTTTTAACGGGTATTTTTACTCCTTTAATGGAAGCGAATCCAAATGAAACTTGGATAGGATTATGGGAAACAAATCGTGGCTGCCCTTTCTCCTGCTTTGAAGAAAATACAAAAATCATCACTTCTCGATGTCCTAATAAAAAAGCGAAAGATGTAAAGATAGGTGATTATTTAATGTGTCTAAATGAAGAAACACAAGAAATTACTGAAACTCAAGTCACAAAAACATTCTATCATAAAGTTCATGTTATTTTTGAAATATCTTTTGAAGATGAGAGCGTTATTAAAGTTACTCCAGAACACCCTTTTTACGTTAATAAAAAGTGGATTGAAGCTAAAGACTTGAATCTCGGAGATGAGATATTCGAGATTAATTCAAGAGATAAAATCTCTTTTAATAAAAAAGTAGCAAATCCGGCAAAAAGGTTGGAGGTTCGTGAAAAAATATCTAACACAGTGAAACAATTATATAAAGATGGATTTAAGAGCCGATTTTTTGAGGAAGGATTCCAATCTACTCATAAATGTGTTAATGAAGAAATATTGAATAAGTGGCGTGAATTTCATTCTGAAAGAATGAAAAAACATAATCCTATGAGTAATCCAAAATCTCGTGAACAAGCAACAAAAACCTTGATATCTCGCATTGAAGATGGATCTGTTATTCCTTTTATGTGTACAGAAAAATATTGGAAGCAATTAAAAAATTGTCCAAACAAATTTGAGCAATCTTTTTCAGATATTTTACAAAAAGAGTTTGAAGATAGATATAAGTTTTCCGGTAACGGATCATTCCGTATAGGGTATTACTCTCCAGACTTTATTGATATTGAACGTAAAAAAATAATAGAACTCAATGGTTGTTATTGGCATAATTGTGAAAAATGTTTCCCAAATGAAACTCCTTTGAAAAGAGACGCTGATAGAATTAAAAAGTTTGAATCTGCTGGTTATAAGGTTAAAGTTGTATGGGGGCATGAAGTTAAAGATCAGGAAGAACTTTTGAAAGAATTAAGAAATTTTACACATAATGGGAAAAAGATAATAGAAATTAAAACCATAAATAAAGAAACAAACGTTGTAAATTTTTCTTGCTACCCACATGAAAATTATTTTGCTAATTATATTTTGTCTCATAACTGCGCGTTTTGCGATTGGGGTGTTGGCGCAAAAAAGAGAATGGCTGATTTTGAATTAGAAAGGTTATGGGAAGAAATAGACTGGTTTACTAAACATAATGTTAAGTTTGTTTATTGTTGTGATGCTAATTTTGGAATGTATAAAGACAGAGATTTCGCTATAGCTAAAAAGTTTGTTGAAAACAAAAAATTGTATGGTTGTCCAGAAGCTTTGTCAGTTCAAAATACTAAGAATTCTACCGAAGCATCATATAATATCCAAAAAGAAATGACTAAAAGCGGACTTAGTAAAGGTGTTTTATTGGCTTTCCAGTCTTTGCATGAACCTACCCTTAAAGCTATTAAAAGAGATAATATAAAATTAAAGACTTTTTATGATCTTCAACGGAGATTTACATCAGAAGGAGTAGAAACATTTTCTGATATTATTTTAGGGCTACCTGAAGAAACATACGAAACTTTTACAGAAGGTGTTTCTACATTAATGGAAATGGGGCAGCATAACAGAATCCAATTCAATAATTTGTCTATTTTGCCAAATTCTGAAATGGGAGATCCTGAATATCAGAAAAAATACGGACTTGAACTTATAGAAACTAAAATGATTAATATTCATGGGAATCTTGGAGAATGGATTGATAATATTTATGAAACTCAATTTCTTGTAGTTTCCACAAATAGTTTGTCAAGAGAAGAATGGGTTAAATGTCGATCTTTTGCGTTTATGGTGTCGTTGGCTCATTTTAATAAATTATTACAGATACCTTCAATTATCATGAACGTAAATTATAAAATTAGGTATAAAGATATTATTCAGAGCCTTATGGACGCTACTTCTCCCGCTTTGTCGAAGATACGAAATTTTTTTGTTGATAAAGCTTGTGATATTCAAAATGGAGGGGCTGAGTATTGTGAATCAAAAGAGTGGTTAAATATTTGGTGGCCTGCAGATGAATTCGCATTTATTCAGTTGATTAAGGAAGGGCTATTAGAAGATTTTTATAAAGAATCATTAGATATATTTTGCTCTATTTTACCGGAAAATGGGAATAAAGAATTACTTGAGCAAGCATTTTTATTGAATAAAAATCTTATTAAAATTCCGTTTGTTAATGAAGGCTTAGAAATTGAATTGACTTATAATATTTGGGATATTTATAGAATTAATTTGGTAGGAGAAAGTATTGCAATAGAGAATGGATTATATAAATATTCTATTAATAGAAGTTCAAAAACATGGAATTCATGGGAGCAGTGGTATCGTGAAGTCGTTTGGTATTCGAATAAAAAAGGTGCCTATTTATACTCAGTGATTTAAAAATGTTCAAAAACAAAAACGTTTTAGTAAGTGGTGGTGCTGGATTAACTGGACAAGAAAGTATTCGCCAATTATTAGACATCGGAGCTAATGTTAGGGCTACAGAGTATAAACATAGAAAAATTAAATATGTTCATAAAAATCTTGAAATTGTTTCATGTGATTTAATAGACTATGATCAATGTAAAGAAGTCGTTAAAGACATAGATATTGTAATTAATTGCAGTGCTTTTATATTTGGGGCTAAAGGCCAAATTAAACATTCTTCGCAACTTATTCGTAAAAATTTAGTTCCCGATATAAATCTAATTGAAGCTTCGTGTATACAAGGAGTTGAAAAATTTGCTTTTATTGGAAGTTCTACAGCATATCCTGAATCAAAATCTGATTTTTTAAAAGAAGACGAGGCTTTTACGAATGATCCTCCTCTTTATTATGAAGGGTTTGGTTGGATGAAGCGATATTGTGAAAAAGTTTGTATGCATTTTCACCATACAACTAAAACTAAGTTCGCAATGGTTAGAACAGGGGCAGTATATGGGCCTTGGGCATCTTTTGACCCAGAAATGTGCCAAGTCGTACCTTCTATGATTATGAAAGCTTATAATAAAACTGACCCATTTGATATATGGGGAGATGGGACTCAGCAACGAGATTTTGTTTATGTAAGTGATTTAATAGATGGATTATTATGCACTATTGAAAAATATGCAGTAGCAGATCCTGTTAATATTGCTACTGGGCAATCTTCTACTATTAATGATCTTGTCGGTGTTATTTTAAAGAAGTATAAATATTCTCCAAAAATTAATTATTTGAAAACAGAACCAAATATGGCTCATACTCGCGTTCTTAATGTAGAAAAAGCTAACGCTGTTTTAGGTTGGAGAAGCAAAGTGTCTTTAGAAGAAGGAATAAGTAAAACTATTGATTGGTATAATTTATGCGAGTAGGATTAGTAGTACTAACATATAACAATCATACCCCTGATTTTTCTCTTTCTTTTCAAGAAGTATTAAAAAGTTTATGTTCTCAGAATTTTTCTGGAAAAATAGATGTTCTTTTTGTTGATAATTTATCTAGTTCTATATTCACTGATAGTTTAAATAAGTTCTGTGAAGAAAATTCAAAAACGAATATTAGTTTTTCATATATTTCTGAAAAAATTCCACATAATATGTACTCTGCTTGGAATCTTGGGTTTTATGTTTTTCGTACTTGTCATTTATACGATGTTTTAGGTGTTTCTTCTGATAATGATTGGCTTACTACACCTATTGCTTTACAAGGAGCTATTGACGAATTCCAAAACAAATCAGTTGGCGTTGTTTCTATTCGTTCTGAAAGCGATATAACAGTAATGGGGGAAGATGGGAATGTAATATTCCCTCGGCTTTTAGAAAATGGTGAAGGGGCCTATTACCTTACGATAGATGAACTTTTAAATTTTCATCTTGGATTTTTTTCTTCTGATTTTTTAGAGCATTATGATTATAGATATATAGATATTTTGCCATCTTTTGGAACTGAGAGTTTGTTAAATTTCTTTTGTTTGGGGGCAGATAAAGTATGGGCAATGACAAGAACTTCGATACTCGCAAATGGAAAGTCGCGTTTTCATTCTCCAAAAACAAAAAGTAAACCACAAGGGTTTACGGGATATTTGATAGATCCAATTATAGGGAAAAATTTTGAACAATTAATCCTTCCTGGTAAGTCTGTTGGTTTAGGCTTCCAATGTTGGCAGCGTTTTGCGAAACTTAAAGGATTGACAGCAATGGGTGGGTATTGGATGGATTATGACCCGTCTTTTTACGATGAGAATGGAAAACATAAAAACCCAGAATCTTTGAAAAAATATTTAAAAGATAATATGTTTTTACCATTTCCTGATTACAAAGGTCGAATTGAAAAGTCTGTTTATAATTTTAAAATGAGTTAATTGTGAAAATACTTATTAGTGGGATAAATAGTGGACTTGGTAAGTTTTTATATAGTTATTTCAAATGCGATGGTATTGGCAGGGGTGACTCGCTTCCTTTTTGTGAATATGACGTAATTATTCATTGTGCTGTTAAAACTACAAAAAAGGTTTTATATAGTGAAATTAGTAGTTATATAGACGACAATATTGCATTGACTGAACGATTATTATCAGTTCCAAATAAAAAATTCATATATATTTCTACTGTTGATGTTTATCCGAAATACCCATTAGAATATATGTGGAATGAAAATGATCAATTAGGTTTTAATGTAGGTACTCCTGAATTGAGTTTTTATTCAGTTACTAAATTGATTTCTGAATCATTAGTAACAGCAAAATCTTCTAGTTATTTAATATTGAGATGTGCTGCATTGTTAAACCCTTTTTCTAGTTCTAATACGACAACGATGAAAATTTTACATGGTTCTAATGTTTCTTTGAGTGGTAATATAAAATACAATTATGTTCTTGCTAGTGATGTTGCTAAATTTATTGAGTTATCTTTATCTAATGATTTGTGTGGGATATATAATATTGCTTCATTGAATTATATATCTCTTTTAGATGTGGCTAAGTTGTCTGAAAATAACGTAATTTTTGGTGATTATAAATACTATCATTTAGGTAGAGCTAGTAATAAAAAGGTTTGTGAAGTTGCTCCATTTTTTAATAAAACTTCTGAGAATGCTGTTTGTCAATTTATAAAAGAGATAAAAAAGTGGTAGATTTATCAATAATATGCCCTGGAATAAGAACTGAAAATTGGAAAAAACTTTTTGATTCCATTTTGAACAAAAATTTTTCAATGTCTATGGAAATAATTTGCATTGGGCCTAAACCTTTACCAGAAGATATAAAAGATGCAAGAATAACCTATATTTATGATAGAGGGTCTCCTGTCCGTTGCGCCCAAATTGCTGCTTTATCTGCAACTGGCCAGCGTATTATGCTTTTATCAGATGATGGAGAAATGGAGTGTGGTGCTCAAGATAAAATATGGGAAGTTATAAAAACGCAAAAAGATAAAACCGTTGTATTAGGAAAGTATACAGAAGGAGAGGGGTCTAGTAAACAAGGTAGAAAAAATTGGGTATTTCAATTGGCAGACAAATATTATAGAGCGCATACTTTTGCTCTTTCAGATCCTAATTTAGTTCCTGATTGGTCTACAGCTAATTTCGCTTATATTGATCGGTCTTATTTTATAGAGTTAGGAGGTTGGGATTGCAGATTTGAGGGAAATGCATTATCGATAATGGACTGGGCGAACAGAGCGCAAAGAGATGGAACTTTATTCTATTTGGCAGATATTAAAGTTTTTTCTGTAAGTCTTGATTTAGGCCCAAGTCATAGCCCTCTTAAAGACGCTTTCTATTTAAACGATCTTCCTTTATACCAGTCTATTTATAATGATCATGATTGTGTTAATCGCATTAAAATAGACATAAATAATTGGAAAAATTCTCCAGAAATGTGGCCGCGTCGGATACAAAATGGAGTTTATATTAGTGGTTAAAATAGCTCTTATAACTGGAATAACAGGACAAGATGGCTCATATTTAACCGAATACTTATTAGAGTTAGGGTATGTAGTTTATGGTATTGTTCGTAGATCGTCTTCTTTTAATACTCAACGTATTGATCATTTAATGGATACTTCATCTCAGGATTTTGATTCTGTTCCAGATTGGTGTAAACCGTTTGGCAAGAATTTGTTTTTAGTTTTTGGAGACTTGTTAGATGGTAGTTCAATTTTTAGAATTGTCAAAGAAATAGACCCAGATGAAATATATAATCTTGGTGCTCAGTCTCATGTTCGAGTAAGTTTTGATCAACCTGAATTAACATTTAATGTTAATGCTTTAGGAACAATTAGATTATTAGAAGCAATACGAGATTCTAAAAAACAAATTAGACTGTATAATGCCGCATCGAGTGAAATTTTTGGGAATTCTCCACCACCTCAAAACGAGAAATCAGTATTTGCTCCTGTTTCTCCTTATGGAGTTTCTAAGCTGGCTGCTTATTGGCAAGTAGTAAATTATAGAAACAATGGGTTATTTGCATGTAATGGGATATTAGGGAACCACGAGAGTAATCGACGTGGTGAATCTTTTGTTACAAAAAAAATAACTAAGGCTGCTGCTAGAATTAAATTTGGTTTACAAAAAGAAATAGTTTTAGGAAACTTAGAAGCGAAAAGAGATTGGGGATATGCTCCGGATTATGTAAAAATGATGCATTTAATGTTACAGCAAAAAGAGCCAGATGATTATGTCGTAGCGACAGGTGAATCTCATTCTGTTCGTGAATTTTTGGAAGCAGTTTTTAATAGACTTGGATTAGACCCGTATAAATATCTTAAAATAGATCAGCGATATTTTCGTCCAAAAGAAATTAATATGTTATTAGGAGATAGTTCTAAGGCTAAAAATAAATTAAATTGGATTCCAAAAACCACGTTTCGTGAATTGGTTAATATAATGACAGATTACGATTTAGAAAGTATTGAAAAGTGAAATTGCATTTGGGGTGTGGTTCTAAGATAGTGCAAGGATTTGTAAATATAGATATAAGACAAGATATTGGGGTAGATATTGTTGATGATATAAGTAAATTAACAAAAATACCTGATAATTATGCTGATTTAATTTATGCTTGTCACGTTTTAGAGCATATTAGTCGTCATGAAAATATTAATACACTAAAACGTTGGTATTCGGTATTAAAATTCGGTGGGAAGCTTAGATTAGCTGTTCCGGATTTTGAAAAAATTGTAAAAATATATAATTCTGGAATTAGTTTAAAACAATTGATTGGGTCATTATATGGGGGTCAAAACTATCCTAATAATTGTCATTATTATTGTTGGGATTTTTCAACGTTAAAAGAAGATTTGTTATTTGTTGGGTTTAAAGAAATAGATCGCTATGAATGGAGAAGTACTGAACATTGCCATGTGGACGATTATAGTCAAGCTTATTATCCTCATATGAGAAAAGATGACGGTGTATTAATGAGTTTAAATGTAGAATGTACAAAATAGAAAAAGTATTAGTTACCGGAAGTAATGGGTTAACAGGTTCTGCGTTGCGTAGAATTTATGGGTTATACCCTGAATATGAATTTAATTTTTGTTCTAGGAACGATTATGATTTAATAAAAGAACAAGACATTATATCTATGTATGAAAGGTTTCGTCCAGATTATGTTATACATACTGCGGCTAGAGTTGGTGGTATTGGGCTTAATTTAGAAAAACCAGGCGAATTGTTTTTCCAAAATATTATTATGAATAGTTTTATGATTCATTACGCATATATTTATAGTGTTAAAAGAATATTGTGTTTTTCTTCTGTTTGCTCTTTTCCTGACAATGTTCCTTTGTTAAAAGAAGAATTACAACAGTTTGGAGAACCATATAAAGATAATTTCGCTTATGGGTATGCAAAGCGAATGGTTGATATTCAAATAAAGGCGTATTATAAACAATATGGCGTTAATTATTGTTCAGTTATATTGACTAATTTATATGGACAAAATGATAATTTTGATTTGCGTGATGGGCATGTTATTCCTGCATTAATTCATAAGTGTTATTTGGCTAAGAAAAACAAAGAACCACTGACTGTTTGGGGAGATGGGTCTTCTTTAAGAGAATTTATATGTTCTGATGACGTTGCCCATATTTCTATTGCTTTGTTGAAAACGTTTTGTGATAGAGTTTTAGTCTCAAATCCTGTGGAAATATCGATTAAAGATATTTGTAAGATTATTTGTGATAAAATGTCATTTAAAGGAAATACTGTATTTGATTCTTCTAAGCCGAATGGGCAATATAGAAGGCCAAGCGATATTTCTCTTTTGAAATCTATTGTTCCGAATTTTAAATTTACTGATTATGCTACAGGAGTAGAAAATACAGTTCATTGGTTTATTAGTAATTATCCTAATATAAGGGGCATATTATAATAATGTTAGATATTACTATTTGTCTCCCATCTATACGAACAGAAAACTTAATTAAGTTTTATAACAGTCTTGTTGAGTCTATTGGACAATATACATTTGAACTTATTATAATATCTCCTATTGACCTTTCAAATGAAATAAAACAGCTTAATCACGTTAAAGTAATTGTGGATCAAGGGTGTCCTACTAGATGCGTCCAAATTGGAGCGAATGAGGGATGTGGAAAATTATTCAATTTTGGAACGGATGATGGGGTTTTTGTAAAAAATGCTCTTGGTGAATCTATTAGCCATTACAACCAAAATTGTAGTGTAAAAGATGTTGTTATTACAAAATATACAGAAGGAGTTGGTGCTCCTGCGTCTTCTCCAATTCATGAAAGTGATGCTTATTGGGGAGTAAATTACCACCCTTCATTACATTTAGATGGCATTAATAGACAACATAAATGGGGAATCCCTTTAATGGATTTGGGTTATTTCAAAGAGGCTGGAGGGTTGGACTGTGTATTTGAACACTGCAATTATTCTCTTCATGATTTTTGTTATAGGTTACAAAATAATGGAAGTATTTTTTATCTTACAAAAAATTGTGTAATGAATTGTGATTGGAACCCAAAAGGGAGCAGTGAATGTCTTAATAGAACAAATGCAACTGATTATATTAAATTTAAAGAAATATATCAAAATCCTACTAGTCGTTTTAAAATAGATTTTGATAATTGGAAGAATTCGCCAAACCCTTGGGTTAGATTTCAATAAACGTGAATGACATTAAAATTCCTATTTTTGAGCATCAGTTTGTACAAAACTCTTTTGTTTTTAATAAGAACAAAAGAGATAAATATAAGGTTTATAGCAGTCAATATAGTTATTCTTTCGGTAATAATCAAATACATTTTCCTTATAGTATTGCTTCTTTAGTGTCGTATGTTAAACAATTCGAAAATATAGAACAAAAATTTCAGTTCGAAAAAGTTTTTCTATTTAGAAATAATATCTTATCTGATATTGAAAAATGTGTAGATGTAGATATTTTAATGTGTTCTTGCTACTCCTGGAATTGGGAAATAACTACGTTTTTAGCTAAAAAAGTTAAAGAAAAAAATCCAAATTGTTTAGTTATATTTGGCGGTCCAGAAGTTCCCAGAAATAAACAGGCTTTTTTTGATGAATATGATTTTATAGATGTTTTAGTTCATGGAGAAGGAGAAATAGTTCTGTATAATATTTTACAAGAGTATTTAGGAGATTGGAATTTACAGAATGTAGATGGGATAGAGACAAGAAATATTAAAAGTAGACCGCAAAAAAGAATGGATGATTTAGATGTTATTCCATCCCCTTATAGCTCTGATTTGATTTGGAATTTAGTAGAAAAAGACTCTGCAATTAATTATGTAGCATCGTGGGAAACAAATCGTGGATGCCCATTTCAGTGCTTTGAAGAAAACACTGAAATTATCACTTCTAGATGTCCTAATAAAAAAGCAAAAGATGTAGAAGTAGGTGATTATTTAAAGTGTTTAAACGAAGAAACACAAGAAATTACTGAGACTCAAGTTATAAAAATATTTTCTCATAAAGTACCTGTTATTCTTGAAATATCTTTTGAAGATGGAAGCGTTATTAAAGTTACTCCAGAACACCCTTTTTATTTGAATAAAAAATGGGTTGAAGCTCGAAAATTAAGTGTAAGAGATGAGTTGTTTGAAATTGATCATAATAGTAAGAAAATAATTGAAATTAAAACAATTAATAAAGAAACAAATGTTGTAAATTTTTCTTGCTACCCACATGAAAACTATTTTGCTAATTATGTTTTGTCTCATAACTGCACGTTTTGTGATTGGGGTTCGGCTACTGCAAGTAAAGTGAGAAATTTTTCAGAAGATAAACTCTTTCAAGAAATACAATGGTTCGGTGAAAATAATATTGTTTATGTAGATGTTTGTGATGGTAATTTTGGTATATTCGCAGACAGAGATTATCGTTTAGCGACTAAATTAGTAGATATTAAAAAACAATATGGTAGCCCTAAAAAAATAGGAATTACATGGGTTAAAACGTCTTCTACTAGAATAATCCCATTAGCTAAAAAGCTTGCAGAAGCAGATCTTCTTAGAGGGGTTTCTTTATCAGTTCAATCTTTAGACGAAACAACGCTTGATATTATAAAAAGAAAAAATATAAAATTTGATAAGTTTGAAGATTTAATAAAGAACTTTGAACAAGAAGGGTTGCGAACTTATACTGAGTTGATTATGGGCTTGCCTGGAGAAACACTTGAAAGTTACAAAAATAATTGGGAAATTTTAGCTGGTATAGAACCTTCTCCAGCTATTCTTACGTGGAATTGTAGTGTATTCGTTAATGCTCCAATGAATGATCCAGAATATAAGAAAAAATATGAAATAGAAGTTTTTAAATCTCGAATGTATATTCAGCACATATCGAGTGGGACAAAATCTATAGACGAATATGAGTATATGATTAATAAGACATATTCATTAAAAAAAGGTGAGATTAATGAAATATATGTTTATAATTGGATAATGTTAGTGTTTCACGCTTTTGGTATTTTGAATTATGTTGCTAGATATTTAAGAAAAAATATGACTTATACACAATTTTATACTCGGCTACATAACTATTGTTTGCGAGAAGAAGGCTCATTGTTTAATATAGAATACAAAAAAGTAGTAGAACATGCACAGAAAGGGTATAATGGAGAAGGGTGGGATCATTATGACTCTCAGATCGGAGATATTTGCTGGCCTATAGAAGAAGCGGGGTGGCTTAGACTTGTTAAAGATAAAAAGGTTCTTTATGAAGAAATGAAAAAATTCTTAATGGAATTCAATTTACCTGAACCTATTTTAAATGATCTTTGTAATTTTCAATTATTTATGATAAATTTTTATAATTCTCCTGAAACACTAAACCAAGCGGTAGAATATGATTGGAAGATTTTTTTTATGAATATTGATAGTGATTTGCAAAAAAGAAAAGTTGTATATAAAAGAAAACCTTTGTCGAACAATAATGATTTTATTCAATGGTGTTATGAAATTATGTGGTTCGGCAGAAGAGAACAAAAAACAAAAGCAAAGTTAGCATCTATAGAGAATACAAATGTATGATTTTTCTGTGTTTTTAGCTGGGATAAGACCTCAAAATTGGTTGGCTCTTTATACCTCTATTAAAGATTCTACACAAAAAACGTTTGAACTTATTTTTGTTGGTCCTTATAATCTTCCTGGTACTCTAAAAGACATTTCTAATGTTAAATTTATTCAAGATTATGGGTGTCCAACAAGGTGTTACCAACTTGGACTTTTAGCTTCTACTTCGCCTTACGTGGTTTGGGCTGCTGATGATGGTGCTTTTTTGAATAATGGTGCTATAGATAATGCTTTTAAAATATTAGAATCAACACCTTTGCCTCATAAAAATATTGTTTCTTTTAGATATTATGAAGGCCCTATTGTTCCAGATACTGGTATCTCGAAATTAAATTATTGGAAATTTAGTGGTCATAGTTTTTATAAAAAATTCTATTTTTCTCAAAACTATTATTTAGTAATGAACGCTTTAATATCTCGTGAATACATGATAGAGGCAGGTGGATGGGACTGTAGATTTAAACATATAGGTATGGGTTGCAATGATTTGGCTATAAGAATGCAAAGAGATGGAGCAAATATCACTTTAGGTGATTATTTTATGCATGTAGAAGGGTCTGTTCCTGGTGTTGTTTGGGGTGGTGGTGATCATAAGCCTATTTATGATTCTCACTGTGAAGAAGATGTCCCTTTGTTTAAGAATATATATTCTGATTCTAATTCTGTTAGCCGTATTAAAATAAATGTAAATAATTGGAATGAATCTCCATTAGTATGGACTAGAAGATTTAACGAGGTGAATAATGTATGATTTTTCTGTATTTTTAGCTGGGATAAGACCTCAAAATTGGTTGGCTCTTTATACCTCTATTAAAGATTCTACACAAAAAACGTTTGAACTTATTTTTGTTGGTCCTTATAATCTTCCTGATACTCTAAAAGGCATTCCTAACGTTAAATTTATTCAAGATTATGGGTGCCCAACAAGATGTTATCAACTTGGACTTTTAGCTTCTGCCTCACCTTATGTGGTTTTTGTGGCCGATGATGGTGTTTTATTGAATAATGGTGCTATAGATAATGCTTTTAAAATATTAGAATCAACACCTTTGCCTCATAAAAATATTGTTTCTTTTAGATATTATGAA
>ERZ1292632.458-Hain-H43-01um-R2-458-length-43667-cov-10_pt1 | contig 42060 bp, 64 predicted proteins | sample MGYA00564407_ERZ1292632 | MGnify/ENA primary metagenome ERZ1292632 (study PRJEB36523, sample SAMEA6512637) | groundwater metagenome | collected 2019-01-08 | study: AquaDiva: Metagenomics assemblies of 32 groundwater samples | reverse complement strand
GTTGATGAACATCGGGACAAAGGCGTTCAAGTGCCGCCGGTGTGACGGCACCGGCAAGGTCAAGCACCGCCTGCGAGGGAGCATGGGTATGAAGTTGTATAACCGCGACGTTAATAAATTCCCGCCCGACGAAGCAGAGTTCAATGATTCCAGAGTTAAACTTTGGCCAGAAAAAGAGAACCCAGAAGCGGAAATTATCATGGCTGATTGGTGCTCTGTCGGTGAAAACTGGGATGAGACGCAACTTATTCAAAGGCTCGTCTCTTCTCACCGCTCCGGCACGCTCCCGGACGCCCTGTACAAGCCCACGCGACGGGCGACACCGGGGGACTGGAGATTGTACGAGGAGGCCACGAAATGAAAGTAACAATTGAGTGCACGATAGACGGGCATGGGATAGAATTAACACTGGACGAATTGATCGCCTATGCGAACAACGAGACAGTTCGACTTGGCTTGGCCCAGAAGCGCATCCGCGATCTTGAGCGGACGGTGCGGGAGTGGGACGATATTATAGAAGCGATAGAGGGGCGGCGGGGGACGCTCAAGTCTCTGCTCCGGGAGTCAGACAACCGCATCGCGGAGTTGGAGAAAACGATTGAAATACAAAAGAAGTATCACGAGAAGTTTGCGGTCACGGCCAACAATTCGTGGGAAGTCAAAGAGACTCGCATCGTGGCGTTAGAGGGGCTCGTGCCGGGGTTGGTGGAGTTTGGCAGACGTGCGCTTGACATCGCGAAATTACACCAGGAAGATGAATATGACTCGCAAACAATCATCGGGTTGTCAAAAGCCCTTGCGGATGCACGGCGGGCGATGGAGGATACGAAATGAATGACTATTGGTTTTGCTCAGAATGTACTCAAATCGCAACACCGAAGCCAACCGTATCATACGACAAACGTTGTCCGAATTGTAATAGTAAATTGGAAATGGTCACTATGTATTCCGACGCCGAACTGGCCGCCCTGACCGACCGCAACCGCGATCTTGAGCAGACGGTGCGGGAGTTATGTGGGGATGGCCCTGACATAATTTCCTATGACAACAAAAATTATTGGTGCTTCTTTTGCGAACATGATTACACTAGAGACCAAGCTTTTGCATTGCAAAATTTCCGTTGCACAAACCCCACCTGCCCCACCGTCAAAGCCCGTGCTCTGGTCGAGCCAGTGGCGGACGTGCCGGACGGCGAGCCGATGGAGGAACCGAAATGAGTTATCAATGTGTCAGATGCAAGAAGTACCTTCCCATCGATAGCACGAATGTTTCGTACTGCCAAGCGTGTCAGAACGAGGCCACAATCCAGTATTCGGCTATCCAACTCGCCGCCCTGACCGACATGCAAATCCAAATAGGACGGGTTGAAGCTCTTGCGCGACGATACGGCTGGAGTGAGGTATCGGCAACGACACCAGAGATTGTGATTGACAAGCACATTGCCGCCCTGACCGCCGACAACGAGCGGTTGAATGAACAGATTACAACGCTGCCTGATTACCTCTGCGAAAAGTGCGACTCATACGATGACCGGTTGGAAACAGAGTGCGATATGTACGAGAACAATCTACCCTGTAAATATGACGCGGAGTACGAGCCCGACCGCGACCGCCTTGACGCCATGATAACCCACGGCTGGTACGTCCAGAAGTACCAGGAGTTCTGGATGGTCTACGATGAGACGGGCGAAGTGGTACAAGGCAAGACCGCAAGAGAGGCAATCGATAACGCGATTGAGGAGAACCATGAAAACTAAAAAACAAATAACCATGAGAACATGGACGGTCGATGAGATGCTGTTAGAGAATCCATGTAGTAAATACACTCGCAAAGTTCTTAAAGAGTTAATGGCGGGGCGTGAACGAATCTCCCTGCTTGATGTCCTTGATCTGGACATTCCCGACGCAGATAAAATCTGGGTAGCATGTCTCAAGGATTCGTTCTCCGCTTACAAGGATTGGCAGACGAAATGTTTAACGCGGGTTATTAAGAAATATGCGTTACCGCATCCATCCACAAAAGTGTGGGCGGCGAAATGGTTGAGCGAAGAAGATAGGACGGCGGCAGAGGCGGCATGGGCGGCAGAGGCGGCATGGGCGGCAGAGGCGGCAGAGGCGGCATGGGCGGCAGAGGCGGCAGAGGCGGCAGAGGCGGCAGAGGCGGCAAGGGCGGCAGAGGCGGCAGGGGCGGCAGAGGCGGCATGGGCGGCATGGGCGGCAGGGGCGGCAGAGCAAAAATGGCAAATTGAAACCCTGCGTGCGTATCTCGTGACGGCAATTACGGAGAACAACCATGACAAACGGACTGCATAAATCGAAGATCGATTACATCGCCGAGTCGGAGTGCATCATCAACCGCCCCGGTTACGTTCTGAACATCGTGACGGGCTGCAAGCACTACATGACCGACATCTGTAGGGTGCCGTGCTATGCGGAGTACTTGGTGAATCACGGACGGTTGAAGGGTAGCGTGGCGTACCCGTATGGATTCGAGCCGACGTTCCACCCTGAGCGCGTGGTGGCGATTGGCGGGAAGCCTAAACTGATATTCCTCAACGACATGGGCGACGTGGGGGGCGATTGGGAATGGGCAAGTGTGACACGGCGATTAGATAAACAAGCCTTTTTTTCATCGCAAGACATCGCCTCTGAAATGGTACGCTTCGCCACCCTCAACCCTCAGCACATCCTCTTACTGCTCACGAAAAACCCGTCGTTCTACGGGCTGGCAGAGTGGCCTGCGAACGTCTGGTGCGGAGTGACGGTCACAAATCCCGACGAATATGGCAGAATAGGTATATTATCAAGGGCTGATTGCAAACATCATTGGATATCATTCGAGCCGTGGCTTACCGATGAACATCCGATAGACGAACTTATGCCCGATACTTGGCTTGTCATCGGCGGTCTGTCCGGCAAGGTCAAGCGGCCTGTGAGTGAGGCGACGCTGGACTGGTTGATGGACAAGACCGTACAGGCAAAGCGGTTTACAAAACTTAACGCGGTACCATTACACGATATGATATTGGCAATGCCCCGCGAGTATCCTGAGAGCTGCTGTATGGCGAATGTAACGGAATTTAAACTTAGGGTTAACATCATCCGACCGCCTAGAACGTGGGGGACTCAAACAGAACTTATCAACGCCCTCCTGACCCGGTACGAATCAGGCGAGACGGTCGAGGGAATAAAGGAAGTGAAGGAATAAGATGACTAAGCAGCAAAAAATACTTTTTATGGTCAACAACTATTTTGAAATATGGTACAGAACTCGCGAGTTGGTTGAAGATGAACTCTCCGCAAAACAATCAATATTTTGTATATGTGGACGTTTGGCAACTGGTATGCACGAGCAAAATTGTAGTAAGTTTAAGAATAAGATTAATTCCGAAACATTAAAACGATTGGATTACTTAAAGGTTTTTCCCACCGAGTCCGGTGAGGCGGTCGAGGGTATCGCGGAGGCCCCCCATGAGTCCTGACGCAACCAAAGAACCGGCTGAGGTTCAGACGGGCGAAGAGGCGCAGTCACGTAAAGCCGGTCGCCGAGTCCGCGATGACGTAGCGGAGCCTGCTGAACCTATCTCTAAGTATAGAACCATCCTAGCCGATCCGCCGTGGTCTGAGGTCGGCGGTGGCAAAATCTGCCGTGGAGCGCAAGGCCACTATCCGGTGATGAAAACGGATGAGATAATCAAGCTCATGCGTCGAGAACTTGACGGCAAGATCGACACCAACGCGCATCTATACCTTTGGGTGACAAACAACTTTCTGCCCGATGGTATCAAAGTCATGCAGGCTTTGGGATTCGTCTACAAGACAATCATCACATGGAACAAGGTTGACGAATACGGCAAGGGCAACATCGGGCTTGGACAGTATTACCGTGGCGTGTCAGAGCAATGTTTGTTTGGGGTCAAGGGCTGTCTGCCGTATCGCACAGACGATGAAACGGGTAAGCGATTGCAGGGTATCACAGCCTTCTACGCACCACGACAGGAACACAGTCGCAAGCCTGATTTCATGTACGAGATGATTGAGAAGGTTTCGTATGCGCCACGGCTGGAGATGTTCGCAAGGTTCAAGCGCACGGGCTGGGACGCGCACGGCAACGAGGTAGCAGACAATGGAGGATTATTCGATGTTGAAACGAACTAACAAATTCATTGAGATACCCACGCCACAGATTAAGCATGACTCCGGTATGGGGCCCGCAACATCCAGCGACTATATTAAATGCGTGTTTTGCGATTGGTCAGTTGAGTTACGGAAAATGCGGGATGATAAGACAGTTGGCTATTGTGACTGTTGTGGGATCGAATATCGATTACTGACTACCGGATGCGTAATAAGACCAGTCGCAGTGTCTGATAAATTAAGGAAAGCACTGTATGATTTAAAGGAAGCAACGAGGTAGGCGAGGAGCCACAAGGCAGACTACTATGACAAACAACAAACCGATTGACACACGCAAGATAGGGATGGACATCATCGTCGATTTAAACATCCTCAAGCGATTACTGGGTCACCACACGATGGGCGGGGTGAGGGCTGCGATGTTGCGAATCAGAGAAAATGCAGAAAAACTCACGAAGGGTATTGACAGGGTAGAGAAAGAGTGATAGAATTATAACGTGTACAACACACACAAGGAGACACGATAATGGACTTCAAGGAACGAGTACCAAGACAGATGACATACCTTGTAGAGGGCGTTGAGGTAACCTACGACCGCCACGACACCGTGAAAGCCCTCGAAGCCGAGGTCGAGCGGTTGCGTGCGGAGAAGCCCACGGTCGAGCTGGGTTATTTTGAATCGCCAAAACGATTCCGATATCATGCGGGTGATTGGCATGATATCTATGCGATTTTGTGTGAGGATGGATTACTATTTACCACATGTGGCGGGAAAGTATACGGCAATGAACGCACAGGAGAGCACATCCTCGCCTGGTGCCGCAAGCACGACATCGACCTGACCCCGGCGACGGTGGACAAGCCGGTGCTGTGGATAAGACCATCACCTGATTATGAGTCGGGGTTTAGACGATGTGACAGAAAGGGTGCGTGCATTGCTCCACCAGAGGGCTGTGCGTGGATGTCTAAGCATTGCTGGAAACAATCATTCCCCGACCACGACATCCGCATCTGGGAAGCACCGAAACCGCCAACCTGCGACAAGTGCGGGCAGCCGTTGAAGTAAGGAGACATACCATGACACTGACACTAACACATGACGACTTCCACAACCTTGACGAAGAAAAGGTTAAGGAGATTCTCAACCAAATGTTCGAGGATTGCATCGAGGCGCAACCGCCAGATGAACGTGCCAAGATACGTGCGTTTCTGGAACGCAACCCCGTGGTCGAACCCGGCGATGAGGACTACCCAGTGGCGAGGGGGAATCGCTGATGGCAGAGCGCATACTAGAGAACGTAGAGTTATGCCGCGCCCGCGAGAACGGGATGCTGATGTCGCCCACGATGGTGAAGGGTACGGACTGCATGTTGTGGTTCATGTACCACTACATCGACAAGGTTGTGACCAAGCCGACGCGGGCGTTGCTGATGGGGAGTTTGTTTGACCATTTCTGTGAAACAAATGGACATCTCCTCCCATATAATGACTTTAAGGACTTATCAACGCCTGATATGGACATCGTAATCAAGGCGTTTGAACGTTACCGCCCCCACATTGACTACGACAACGACGCATTCCAGATGTTGGTGTGGGCGCATGTGGCAGAGGGCGTGTACCTGCACGGCTACCTCGACATCGTTAAACAGCACACTGACATCAGACCTGACTTCATCGGCGATGACGTGAACGAACCGGGCTACATCGGGACGTGTAGCTACATCATCGACAAGGTTATCGACACCAAGTTCACGCTCAAGAAGCTCAAACCCTCACGTACTAAGAAGGATGGCACACCGTCATACGATGCGAAGGAAGGGTGGAAACAGCAGGGGCGACACTACATCTGGCTGTTGCAGCAGATGGGTTACAAGCACATCGACTCAATCCAGTTCGACGTGATGAACGCAGAGGATGATGAGTTAATACAGATTGTGTACAAGCCCAAACAAATCAGCGTTGACAACGTGCGTGCTGAGGTTATAGCGGCGTGGCTCAAGATCGAACACGCCAAACTGCACAACGACTACGTGGCGACGGTGGACTGGCGATGCAAATGGGGCGATGGGCCAGAGGAACAGTGCGATTATTACGAAACGTGCTCCGCTCAGAAGCTACTGGCCAAGGCCAAGCAAGAGCAGGATGCGATAATGACAGACTACAACCCGGAATTGGACGGGTAAGGAGACAGATGATGGAAATCAAGAAACCCGTTATTGTTGCTTGGAGTGAGAAAACCATTTTAACCGAGGATGGTTTCTATTATCGCAATGATGTAGTTGAGCAATTAGTGAAGAATGTGCTCAATATGCGTAAGGAGACAGACCATGACAATGTTCAAGAAGGCTGAACGCAAGGCCGTACCGCTCAAGATAGCGTTGACAGGCCCCTCGGGCAGCATCAAGACGTACTCGATGTTGAAGTTGGCGCGTGGTATCGTCGGTGCTGAGGGACGTATCGCCGTTATCGACACAGAGAACAACAGCGCATCGCTGTACGCACACGTTACGGACTTTGACGTACTGGCTATTGGCGCACCGTTCGAGGCCGTCAAGTTCATCGAGGCCATCGACGACGCAGTCAAGGCAGAGTATGACATACTGTGCATCGATAGTTTGTCGCACGAATGGGCAAGCATTGGTGGCGTACTGGACAAGAAAGACCAGCTGGACAAGGTAAAAGAGATGTGGGGCAACTGGGGCAAGGCTAAGGAATCCCACAACCGCATGATTGATGTGATACTACAGGCTCCGGTCGACACCATCTGCACGATGCGTAGCAAGATGAAGTATGAGCTTGAGGACATCGGTGGCAAGAAGGTTCCGGTCAAGCGTGGGTTAGAGCCGATACAGCAGGGCGACATCGAGTATGAGTTTATGCTTGTGTTCGATGGTGACGCCGACACGCACAAGGCGAAGGCTGTCAAGGACAGGACGGGGTTATTCAGCGATGTCGAGCCATTCCAAATGGCAGAGGAACACGGTGCACTGTTAAGTAAGTGGCGCAACGAAGGCGGGGAGTTTATCCCACCAATCAGTACAAACACACGGACGGCCATCAGTAGGCTAGTCAAGGAAATGGGCATGACAGAGACGTGGAAGGGCGAGGTTGCGCTTGTGCTTGAGGGGTTGGTTGTTGAGTCGTTGAAAGACCTCACGGAAGCACAGGGGCAGACAGTGTTGAGTCATTTCAAACTAAAATACAAAGAGTTCAAGGAGAACAAAGATGGTAAAGTTGACAAGTGACGCGGGGAAACCCGACCTGATACCAGAGGGACGTTACCTGGTTGAGGGCAAGAAGCTATACGAAACGAAGGCTGACAGTAACGGCAATCGCTTCGACCGGATGGAGTGGAAGTGCATCGGCCAGAAGAACACGGGGCACATACTGTTTGGGAACCTGTCAACGTTCTGGTTCCAGCAGTTCCTCGTGTCATGGCTAACTAGCACGGGGCTGATGAAAAACGGCGAACTTGTGGTCGAGATAAGGGGCGACAAGAACGACCCCAACGACCTTAACGTTGATGCGATAATACTGAACTTTCCGGGGCGCAAGGCTGTGGCTGTGGTTAAGATCGAGACGAACGAAAGAAGTGGTAATGAGCAAAACACCATTACGAAGTTCGAGCCTTACGAGCCGGACGGTGTGCCGTGCGAACAGCCACCACTGGTAGAGCCTCACGCACCGCCAAAGGACGACACGACAGAGCTTGACCCCGACATTGTGATACCGGACGACGACGACCTGCTATGAAACGACTAATACCCACATGGTTTAATTGCGGTATATGTCTCCTCCTGGGCGTGGTGGTCGGATGGTCGGTGGGCTACCACGATTCAACTCTACGAAGTGCCTTCTCAACCACGGCGAGTGAACCATCCCACTCGCCCGTGGTGTCCCCGGCGCACTGGTATCACGGGGCTGGGAGCAGGTGGCACAGCGTGGTGTGCGATGATGGGACTATCATACCGTTGACTAGCGAGGAGTACATGGGTTATCTCAAGACGGGGTTGTTCCCGCTGGAGGCAATCAACTGATGAAAAAAGCAATCCCACGAAAATGCAGGCCTGATGGTAAGCCAGTATTTGATTCAATGCCGCAGAATGAACGCCAAGCGGTTATCGCCAAGAAGGTAGAGATTATTGCTTGGACTCCTAGTCCCGAAACCATATTCCACCTCAATGAAAAGTACAATGCAAAGGGTTCTTTCTTTAAGAGACCCAAAGACATACACGAGGGTGCGGCAATATGACGCACTTCACGCCACCAGACGAGGGCGACAGGGACAGGCTGTACTACGTGTGGGAGTTACTGAGCAGGACGTATGGGTATGGTCGTGAGGCGCACGAGAACATGATGCAGACGATACGTGACCAGCAGGAACGCATCGGCGACCTTGAGAACGAGCTAGAGAAGGCGGGGGTGCAGAGGGATGTGGTGAACAAGTGCGTGAAGGAACTGAACCGGGTGATAGTACCGGACTACATCGTGAAGGAGACATGAGATGAAAAAGCAGATGAAGTTTAAAGGTGTGTTGGAACTCAACGGGTATCTTGAGGATTTGTGTGAAGAGGTTAAGTCTGGTCAAATGAAAGGGGCACAGGCAAGTATCTGGAAATGGGATGCGCTGGTGGCAAATCCCGAACTGGCAATACACGCCGAGTGGGATTCATTTTGTGGTCTCTGTGAGGATTACCAGGGTGAGGATTACCAGGGCTGTAATGGCTGTCCAATTGAGCCATGTGCATCAGGTCGCGAAGATTGGGATCAAATGGAAGATGCCGGAACTCCTGATGAATGGCTCAAGGGCGCGAAGGCATTCAAGGCACGGCTCAAGCGTGATATTAAAGCACATAATCAAAGGAGCGAGTAATGACTGAACTTATAACAATACCAATGTGGACTTTTTCGCTCGCTATAGCCGTAGCCACCTTCATCGGTGGGGTGGTTGGAATGTTCGCAATACTAAATCAGTTGCGTAACAAATGATAACCCTCGACGACATAGCCCCCCGCCTGAACGGTGCGAAGCATGGACATCGTTATGGCAAGCCAGTGCTGTACGCACTGTGTCCCTACCACGACGAGCGCAAGCACAGCATGGTAGTGGGGCCTGACTACGGGTACTATTGCTTTGCCTGCGGTGCATCGGGGAACTTCAAGCAGTTGGCTATCGATCTTGGTGTGATGCCGCCAGAACATGAATACTTCCGGCGCCATCCGGTCAACAATGGCGGACATCATACAATCAAGTCGTTAGAATGGGGGCGAATCGTTGCGACGTACACCTACGTTGACAAGCGTGGGATACCCCTGTACGACGTGGTACGATTCGTCCCCAAAGACTTTCGGATTAGGCGGCATGTATATGATGGGGGGCAGTATCTAGGGCGACAGTGGGGTATCGGGGATAAGCGACGGGTGCTATATCGATTGCCGGAGATAATCAAGCGCAAAGACGACGTGGTGTGGTTCGTCGAGGGAGAGAAGGATGCCGATAGGCTTTATCGACTGGGGTTACTGGCAACGACATGTGCTGGGGGTGTGGGAGAATGGGCGAATACTGATACCGGATGTTTGCGGGGACGCGACGTGGCCATCATACCTGACAATGATAAGCCAGGACTGGATGGAGCGGGAGTGCTGGCAGGACGACTTAGAGGATGTGCTGGACGGGTTCATATCGTCAGACTTGAGGGTCTGGTGGAGAAACAAGATGTGAGTGACTGGCTGGATGCTGGTCACACAGTGGAGGAACTATGTACGCTTTTATAGCGATAATAATCATATTGGCACTTGTGGTTTACGCAACGACTGATGGTGGTCGGGGGAAGTACGGGGGTGGATTTTGATGGACGCTAGAGAACCGGCCTATGACTTCTACGTGATGCGAGAGGCTGTGCCCAAAAAGTACAAGCGTGCGCTGTACAAGACCGAGACTGGCAGTTATCAGGCTGGTCACCAGTATCTATCACCTGACAGCGATAGGTTTGAGAAGGCTGTGCGAGAGTGTTCTGAGGCTGAGGGCGTGGAGCCGTTCGACTGGGTGCGGTTCCTGATTGACTTCCGCTGGCCCATCAAGGGCGTTGTCAAGGGCAAGGTTGTGTATCCCAAAGCTGGTCGACCAGATGCCAGCAACGTGCAGAAGTGCGTTGAGGATGCACTGCAACGTCGCAAGAGGCCCCATGCGTTACAGAACAGGCGGAAGGAATGCCTCGACAGAATTGCACAGGGCGAGAGTGACCCCAGCATCAAGGTTGACTACTGGATGGAGCGGTTAGAGAAGGTCGAGATTGAGATCAACCTATTCGATGCGATGCGGGATGTGGGAGCTGCGGTGTTGAACGACAGGGACACACACGACATCCACACGAGGCTGTTGTGGGTGGCGCCAGAAGAGCAGAAGTGCGTGCGGGTAAGGATATGGGAAGCGTTACCAGAGCAGTATTACACGAAGGGACTGCAGGAATGGCTGAACGAAGAGTTAAAAAAACACTACAAGGCGGTGAGATAACATGAGAGATGCGACAAACGTGATGTCGATACAGGTCAACTCCAAGCTGGTACTGATGGTAATCAACGAGTTCAACAGTGAGCAGTTGATATTTGTGACGATAGACAACGAATATACCCCGATAGACTACGCATCGTATGGCTACAAAGACGGCGCAAAGTGCACAGACGGTACGCATGGCAGTCTGTGGGATGTGCTAGACATAGCGAAGGAGCGCGAATGATGGAGGCTGCATCTAAAAAAGCGGATAAACGCAAGGCTAAACCAGACGGTATCGAGTTGACTTTTGGCAAGTTAAAGTACATCCTGACGGGTGAGCGCAACCAGTGGGTGCTACATCGAGGGGTAAATAAAAAGAACGGAGACGGCATAAACTGGGATTCTGACAACTCATACTTCGGGAGGTTTGAACACGTGTGGAACCTACTGATTGAGGAAATACCGAGGCGTAGCGAGTGCAAAAAGATAGATGAACTGCATCGGGTGATGGTCGAAACCCGCGAGATGCTAAAAAGCGCACTCGAACCATACTTTTCTAAGCCTGTCTAAGGGCTGTAGTAGAGTGGGGGTGGCACGACAGGGGTCTGGGCAGGGTAAATGGTCAACTTTAGTAAAATCGACGCTCTACAGCGATTGTGCAGCGTCAAAACAAGGAGAAAATGATGAGTTACGAATGTCCGAAAGTACAGACACAGTTAGACGAGATCAGGGTGGGTAGTGATGATGGATGGCATTGGGCTAAGATAAAAGACGGCCCACCCCTCTTTACTCCCCGCCCACCCGCGAAGCCAGTGGTGTGGGTGAGAGACCAAGGCATGTTCTTCATGCGCTGTGACAAGGATGGCGTTTTTACAAGCAAGCCAAGCGAACAAGTGTTTGGCACGCTAGACCACTGGCGCAAGTCATTCCTCGACCACGACGTTCGCGTGTGGGAGCCGCCTAAGGTTGTGATACTGACACATTATTACGCCGGACACGCACTATACACCATCCTCCATGACGGTCACCACTGCCTGTGTGAGCCGAGTGGTAAGCTCATCCTCTCGGAGACGGGCAACCCCATCTGGTGGAAGGTGGACTAACACAGCCATCGATTCATAAGCCATTAAGATACAGGAGTCTCGGCTAAACAAAACCCCTCGCATCACTGCGGGGGGTTACTCGCATTTAGGCCTAGCCCATAGCGAGCGTTGTATGAAGAGAGGAGAGAACCGTCAATCGTCTGCGGTGATTGCACACCGTCCCGTGTATCGTTTCGTGGGATTCACGCTGGCTACTTATGGGTGTGCCAGTGACCGCATACATCATAAGTTTACATTCAGCTTCTTCTCCAGCCACTTCTTGAGCTTGTCCAACACCTTCGTCTGGAATGTTTCCCCGATGTTCGCTACATCAATCTGTGCGAGTAGCTTGTCAAGCAACTGCTCGGCATACTTCTCAACCCAGTCTTTCCAGTCGATTGAGTCGATAAGTTTGTCGAGAATGTAGTAAAGTAGTTTACCCAGTAAGTCTTTCATTACTTCGTTCCTTTGGTGGTGCATTTGGTGTCAACCTTTACCACCTTAATCTTTTCGATAACCTGTGAGTCACGAGTTATCTGTGCCTTAATTGCCGTCAATAGTCCCGTCATGTGTTTTACACCACCTCTCAATGTTCTCTAACCGCTCATTGACTTTCTCGACCGCATCCGTCCACTTAGCCCACTGCGCCAGAAACCCTGGCACAATCTGGAACACACGACGGATTCCCAAAATGAGCGCCAACACGATTATCAATAGGACAAGCGGTAAGCCGCCTGTCTCGATTACGCTCCACCAACTTGTTACTTGCTCTGGGGTCACTGCCGTACCTCCAATGCTTCTCGGCGATCCTCTACGTAATTTTCTTCCGACTTAATATTTATCTCAGCTTCTGATGCTGCACGCGAGTACATAACCGCGAGATACGATTGAGTAGCAGCATCCATCATCCCCTCGATAAACTCTTGTTCTGTTTCAGTGAGTGGTATCGGCTGATGAATATCGGCTAGTCCCATGCCCCTTCTACCGTACAGTAATAGGTTGCCAGTGTTCAGGAAGTCACGCCAATACTGCTGCTTACCCTTGATGGTCATCTCATCTTCTTTTGCAATGTCAAGCCACGGACGGGGATCGCCAGTCCACGGGTCTAACTCCATGAAAGTGCCGTGCGCGAGATAAGCAAGTTCACTCATGTACAAGCGTTTGAGTTGTGTTAATTGTTCTGGTGTCGCTTCGTTATCTTTGACTTGATCCTGAATCGCAGCAATCTGCCGTTGCTGTCCTCGCACACCGAAATAGATTGTCTTGTCAACAGCGGCCTTATAATAGGGGACGCCAAGCAAGCGACGCGCACCATATTCAGGCACGCTGTATTCGGACTTCCCACCACGCATACGAAGCCCTTCTGCTAATACAGATGCACCTTCGTTGTATGCCCTCACAAACGAGCGTAACGCATGGTCGCCCCATTGCGCCCACGCTGGCATTTCGCCTTCAACACCAAATGCTTTCCATGCGTCATTCCACTTACTGTAGTCGCGATAGATCGGACGCTGGCGGAAGAAATCCCATCCCGTAAGTTCTGACTCTGGTGTTGTTGGCGATGATACCGTCCTGCCGCCGGGTTCACCAGGCGAACCAACTGGAGCCGTGTAAGCCAATGCTTCTGGAATGTAGGTGACGAAAGGATTCAATAGCCCGTCGATAAACTGCCATGTTGCCTTGTCGGTTTTCTTGAAGTCGCCCTGTAATAACGGGAAGATAATGTCGGCAAGCTCACCAAGATTGGCGGCGGGGTCAAAGTTCTCAGGGGCTAACACGCCACCGGGAGCTTGGAATCCTTGCTGTTCTGTCATGTACTGCGGGATAGGTTCATCGGCATTGCCACTTGCACGGATAATGGAATTAATTAATCGTCCTCTCGCCCCGAATACGGTTGGCGTCTTGAGCATGTGCTCAAGTTGAAGTGGGACGTTCTTCATTGACCATGTGGGGAAAGCAGATATACGACGCGCTACCGTGCCCGGACGAAACCATCGAGGAATGTCCATGTAATCGAATAGATATTTATATGTTAGTTCGGTCGCCTCTTCCGATGTATGCCCGCGTCGCAATGCTCCGAGAAATTGAGCGAATCTTTGATGATTTTCAATGGCATTCCCGACCGTCTGCCCACCCTCTCCAAACGGATTCCACTTTTTTGCTATTTGCCAAAGACTCTGAATCGGCGAACCCATAAGTGGATCGTCATAAACGTATTTGTATGTAGAACCCCACGCCGTTTTAACCTCGCTTGTACGGTCGAGTCCAAGACGACGGAACTCGCGCCATGCCCAGTTTGTCTGTCCGCCGATTTTATTTGCGCTTGCAGTCGGGAAGGTAGCATCGATGATGTCGAAAATGTCCACCTTACCACTCATCATAATGTTTAACATGCCGCCTGTAAGGTTGCGCGTGTGATACCCCAAGAACGGAGTCAGTGTCATACCACGCCAAACTGATATGGCCGTATCAACCATGTTCCAGAAAGCATTGGGACGATTGGTTATGTCTCGTGCCGTCCGCGCCCATTCGAGAACGCCAAGTGCGGTTTCCTTATCACGCCAACGAGTCGTTGCGGCAATCTCTTCTAAGTCCCCACCAAGCTGTGCGAACGTGCGCTTGAACTCACTCTCGCCTATTACATCTTTGATGGTTGGTGCATCAATGGCATCTGCTGCCCTAACAAAGTCAGGGTTCTGCGACGCTTCACGCAACATAGTAGCAGCGGCAACCGCTCGCGTGTGTTGGTTGTAGCGCGTGTACAGAATCTCCCACGGGTTATCTTTGAATAACTTCTTGATGGGTACAAAGTTGTCAGGGACATCTGGTATCATACTCGCACCAAAGCCCGTTTCTTTCAGGATGCGCTTGATGCGTACTGGATTGATAGTGCCCGCCCTGACACCCGCAACGGCCTTGCCACTTGTAAGTAGTTCGAGTTTGGCGGCTATTGATCTATTGATTTTCGATAGTTCATCTGTAACGATACCAATAACCTTGCGCTCTGCATCCCCGCCACCAACTTGTTCGAGTAAAGCCTTGCGGTACAACTCTAAGTATCGCCCTGCTTCAACCTGACTCATGCCACCCACTTCATTGGCAATCTGGCGTAAGTCACTAGCTATTCTTGCCTCGATAAAGGCTTCTGCGGGAACCTCAACGGTTTCTTGGATACCACGCTGTACAACACTCTCGCCAATGTCAGACTGCATACCACGCAATCTACCCCTGATTTGCGTGGCTTGTCCGGTGCGGTAGGCAAGTTCATATACTTTGTTAATCTTTGAACTGTCTCCCTCAATCGCACCGCCTTCGAGTTGTGTCATGCCGCCCTTGCGTTGCAATCGCAAGGTTTCTTCTGGTGTGTATTGGTGTGCGCCACGCCCCATGGCGTATACAATGTTCTGGTCAGCAAGATAATCCACTTGGTCAGGTAAGTCAAACTCGCCACCACGCACAATCTGCGGATCAGGAGTCTCGCCCCATACTTCATAAGGCGTACCGCCCGTCTCGAATAGGTCGGCGGCATGGGCTTCATTGGCAGCAATGTCATAGTCCATCTTCGACACGATATTGTCGATGGCCTGTACTTCACTATTCAACTTGCGTTCTAACGATGTCGCCATCTTGACAGCCTGATTGTCGAGCCTGTCGGCGGACACGCGAATGCGATTGGCGGTTAGATTAAGGTTAGCGGTTTCGGGTGTTAAAAAAACCAGCTTGCCGTTATTAAATCCCAACATGCCATTGGCAGCTAGTTCGTTCATGTCGGCAATTGAGTCTCGCAACTTACGGGTCTTGAGAACACTGAGAATATCTCGCCCCAACTGATTCTCTAAACTGTATGCCATGCGTTGCTTCCACGTTGGCAAACTACGATAAGCCGCCCGTCGTGCCGTACTGTCATAGGCATGTTTGGCATACTCAATATCACCCATTAACCGTTGTGTGGGCATACCAAACAAATGCTCGATTTCGGGTAACCTGTCGCCAATCTCCCATGCCCTGTCAAGGAATTCTGCGATACGCCTCTGTGCAAGTGGCGGTGCTTCCGGGAACTCTTTCTCTACCATCTCCATTATATCGTCAACGGCCTCGACGTTTCCGAATAGCCCCCGTGTTTGGCGGATACCCGCCGTCACTTCTTGCGGGGACTCCATGAGCTTCGTAATCCCCGGCATGACATCGGTCTCAAACGTTGTGTCACGCAACCATTCTTTCGGCCCCGCCATGCGTACCGCACGCTGTGATGCCGTGAGTTCCTCTCGCGCCAATGCCCTCTTATATCCTGCCTCACCAAGTATGTTTCGAGTTGCCCGATATACTTCCCGCCACGATGCTGTAGTCACATCATCAACCATGCGACGCACACCGGATAGTCCCGCATCGAGTAGTGGTGACGCTACGCGAACTTGCCCTGCCGCCCTATTAACACCGTTGATTATCTTGGCACCAACGTTAAAAGCGTCCATCAATATCAGTGGGTCATTCATGGTTTCGGCAACCATTTGTTCGTTGCCCACAGTCGCAAGCCAACCCCATGCGGTAGCATTGGCGTTCCAGTACATGCCAAGTGGAGACTTAAAGAACTCAGGGTTGGCTTGCCGCGCAAGCTCCAATCCCTTGAAGTATTGCTGTGCGTATCCGACATCAGGTGTGGTCATGCGACCTGATGTCAGGAATTGATTCTTGTCAGTTTCGGGGCCACGCAACGCTTCCTCTGCCCAGTACATCGGATTCATTCTACCGCGATACGACATCGATAACTCGATGTCCTCTGGATTGGGATACTCTCCCAATGCCACTTGTGTTGAAGTGCTAAACTCAGGTAGTCGGAACTCACCCTCACCACGGAATCGTGGGTCTACTAACCCTTTCGCTGCCCTGATATTATCTTCATATGATCCAAACAGTTGAGTTGTCCATGTGGCAAGCGAATTAAACAGGGGGCCAAACATCCACTGTAACGTATTCGGGCGACGCTCAGGCATGGGGACGTAGGGCAAATCCATGCTCACATGAGTGCCGAATTGATTAAACATAGCAGGTTGTTCTGTGTCTTGAGTTCTACTCAAGAATCGAGACCCGGCCCTTGCCCCTGCATTGATTGTTCTATTTAAGAATCCCGTCATTAACGTGGTGTTCCGCTCGTGGTTTCGATTAGCGATGCAAGGTAATCATGTTCAGCTTGCGAGATGTCCCCTTGTGCCAATGCCGCATCTATCTCCGCATACATCTCTTGCGAGCCATATCCGTAGTTAATCATATTGCCCACCATTTTACTTAGGTCGGCCTGCGTGGTTTCGTCAAGGGTCGCGCCCCCACCAAAACGCTGAAAATATTCATCTCCAGTTAGTTCTTCACCAGTGGCTTTGTTTCTCCATCCATTGCCGACCTGTGGACTTAAATATCCATAAACCCAATCGCCTTCTGTTGCGCCTTCAACCGGAGTGGTTCCCGTAGAAGTCCCCCCACCCCCGCCACCGCCACCACCAACTTGCACGGGCTGTACAGCCTGCATGAAATTCTCATACGCCGTTGACCAGTTCTGCACTTGTTCGGGTGCTACACCCATGCTTTCAGCAAACGTATTGCCCATGCCAGCCTGCGTATAATCCCATGCCATTTGCCCGATGGTCAGATAGCGGTCGTGTTGTTCTTTTAAGCGGGTTAAATCGTCCTGCGCTCTCACGTCTTCCGGCATACCACCATATAGTCCAGCTTCCTCACGGGTCAGCCCTGAGTAATCGGGATTGATTAACCCTCTGTCAATCAGTGTTTGCCACTGAGTGTCGAGTTCTGTATCCTGTCGATTCATGTTGCGCTGTTCGAGGAGTCCCGGAGCCATTGGAGCCATTTGACGGAAAGCATCCAATGTCCACCCAGTGAAATCTGTCTTGGGGAACAATTGCTGTGCAGTTGTCTGATAACCAGCAAGTTCATCAGCATCAGCCTGTGCTTGCATCGCATCCCGTCGCGCCCAGTCCTGTTCAATCAACCCTTGCTGGAAGCCCTGCTGTTGCCTTATCTGTTCCTCTTGCCACTGGCGGTACTCCTCCTGCTCCTGCTGTGCGCGAAGGTCAGCACCGTAGGCGCGGATGTTGTTCGCCACGTTGCCGAGAGATTGGAGGGTTAACGCTCTTGATTCTCGTGTTGGTGTCATAATATTCGCACTCCCAATATCGCACTATTTACCCCATCCGCCGCCATAGCCACCTTTTCCCCTGGGCATATTGCCCATTCCGCCGCCGCCACCACCACCACCCAACATTCCGCCCCAACCACCCGGCACGCCCATGCCCGCCGAGAAGATGTCAGCAGCGACACCAACCCACGGTAGCGCCCCGCCACCACCACTGGCAGCGTTAGGCGAACCACCACCAGGCCACAACTGGTAGCCCCAGTTCATCGGTTCCTGACGATACTGCTGTTCTGCGCCGAGAGCCGCATAGTTCTGATTCCACCCTTGCTGCTGCTCTTGCAGTCCAAGCCCCGCCTGTTGCGCCCCGATGTTGGCGTTGTTCATCTGCTCGTAGCTGGCAAGTCCGCCAAGATTACTAAGAGCACCTGCACCAGCGTTGAGACGATTTAAGATATTACTTTCTTTCATGCCAGCGGCAGTAGCGGCAATGTTAGACCTTTCACCAGCGTACTTCATGCCCAAATCGCTAAGTCCGCCAAGATGTGCGCTACTTCCCAGAGCACCTTGTCCGCCCATTTGAGACTGCACCAACTTCAATCCTTCTCGCCCAATACCTTGTAATTTTTGGGTTGCCGCCGTTTCATAGGCTTCTGGGCCTTTCCCACCCTTGCCCATAAAGTCAGCCAGTTTGCCAAGCATGGGCATGATTTTACTATAGCCACCTTGCCCATAAGCCCCTTGCAGTCCAGCCATGCCCTGTGTATACCCCTGACCGGGGCCTTGGTAACCAAGACCACCAAGAAGGGCTAATTCCTGCTCATTTGGGCCGACGTAGCCGGGGGGAGCTTTCCACTCGTATCCTTCCTGTCCCGGAAGATTGTTAGGTCTAGCTTGTTCACCCATGTTATTCTACCTCACAGAAACCCCGTCTGACGCTTTGTAGTGCATGGAGCGGGGCGATATAGTATCGGGGGTACATCAGGCTACCCCTTTTCGCTGTAGCCTCTTGTACAGCGTTATTTCAACTTACAGACTGAACGTATAATAAACAGTAACTACCAAATCGGTTAAAACTGCTGGCGCACCAGTATCCGCCGAGAAGTCAAGGTAAATCCCAAGTGCCTGATTCGCCGACACTGTGTATGTGCCAGCGGCGAACGTAGCAGACACGCTATCGATTGTTGCGCTTTCCGCAAGTATGAGCTTGCAATCGGCATGAATATTCGCTCCGTCCTCACGAGGGTAGATGGTAATTGTCGCCACTTGGTCGCCATCAGTAAACTTGTAATTCGCACTAATACCTACAATGGAACAAGCCCACGGCATTGAGAACCCTATGCTGTCCGTTGCACCCGTACCCGCATAAGCCGTGGCGTTCTCAAGGACGGCATACTGGTCAGTTCCAGCAGCCGTCGCACCGAGCAAGTACCCAAATATCGAGTCAACATGCGTGTTCGTGTCGGTGTCCGTCGGGGTCGTCCAGTTCGCGATGGCGTTCCCGTTCAAGTCCACACTTGTCACCATCAGAGCATTGCCGCCCAACGGTGCGTCAGTAGGCCACGCCATGCCAGCATCTATCCCAGGGTTAAGGTCGGGATACCATACCTCAAAATCCTCCCCGCCCCCGTTGTACCAGTAGGCCGTTCCTAGAGCCTCTCCAAGTCCACTAATGCCCGAATATCCTATGTGCACATCATCGCCAGAATAAATACTGCCAACATACGCACCCTCCCCGTCAACTATCAGGTCGAGATGCACTGCAGTCGATGCGGGAGCACCGATAATCAACTGATTATTTGTATCGTCCCAAACGAAATCGGCTTCCCCGCCGAACACACCGCCGTTGTTGTACTGGACGTGCGAGTCGGAACCGCCAATGATTCCGGTCAGAAGAACATCCCACGTAAACTCGCTAGATGCGTCTGTATAAGTGGCGTTAACGGTAGCCGTATCTCTCAAGGCAGCACCGAGCGCATCCTCTGAGCGTTCGTCCGTGTAATAAAGATTCGTCAGTTCCGTTATATCAGCAGTATTTATCTGCCCCGCGCCCGTTCCCACATCAATGTCCGTATCGTCGACCGCATCATCGTCAATCGCTATCGTCCCCGCCGTCGCCGTGATGTCGCCCTTGTCACCCGTCATGGTAACGGCATTACCGGCAGTGCCATTCCCGCTAATCGGTTCGCTTGTCCAAACAGTCGTGAGCGCACCACCTGCACCAGTCTCAAGATCAATGGTAAAAATACCACCAGTTGATGTAAACGCACTTGTGACGATGAAATCCGTATCATCCCAAACAAATTCAAGGTTCCCGTAAGTCCACTGTGATTGGGCACTCTCGTCACCCTTGCCCCTAAATCCAAGCGTGGTATGATAGGCTTGGTCGACGCCCAACGCCATCGTAGGCGCGAGTATCATTATCGCAATCATAACCAGTATTGTCGCTATCTTATTCACTACGGTAATTCCTCCAAAATCGCTGGCATTATTTGGTAAAGGTCTACCACCCAACTCGCTGCCGTGTCCCACGCGATGCCCACCCAGTCACTTCCATCCCAGTTCATCCTTTGCAATTTAACAGCAGTCACCGGAAACACCGTTCCAGCATAGTTCCCGCTGTCCTCAAGGTTCCGGTCAGCATCCCATGTCATACGCATCGGTCGTACCGCATCGCCCGGCCCTAGCATGACTATATTTATTCGCCTGCTGTCAAGCCAGTCAAACTCAATCGATGTCTGACTTCTGGTCGTTATCGTGTCATTAGTAACGCTTGTTGTGCTAATGTCGCCCGTGGCAATCGTGAGCCTCTGGTACGCTACCAGCAATCCGCTACCTGCGTTCTCCGTCAATACCTGCAACCCCACGCTGACGTTAGCCCCCATGTTCCCGATGCTATCAATCCAAGTCTTGAGCTTGTCAATAAGAGAGAACATATCACGCTCAGTTGGACTTATTCTGTTCATGCCAAATAGCATCTCAAGGTCGTCCCTCGTTGGCGGTTCGCTGGGCTTCGTGTCGAGCACCCGCGCCTTAGCATCGGCAAGTTTCTTGAGCGTTATAGCCATTATCCAAACGCCTCTGACATACCCGTATCCTTGTAATCAGCGTACAACATCAGCACGTCAACACGCTTTGTACCCGACACCGTGAACCGAGCCTGCATGAAGTGTCCGTAACTGCCCACGGGGAAGTACAAGTGCTGTATCACTGGCAACGGTGATGTGGTCGTGTCCATAGTCAGGTTGCTGTAAGCCGCGGTATCGTTCAGGCGGTACTGTAATCGTGCGTAACCAGTGTCGAAATTACCTAGAATTCCCAACTCTATCTTCAGCCTGAACTTCTCCCACATCTTCGTGGTCAACGGGTTCCTTGACATCCCCACTGTCGGGTTTGTCCCGTCCCACTTACACGTCTCCCACGTCGCCACAATATCAGCCCCGTTGTCAGAGTTGACAGCACTGGCCGGTGAATCAACATCGTCTAGGCCGTAGCGATAGGTCTTATAAGCGTTGGTTCCAGTGTCGAGAGGACTGCTAAAGAACAGGCCGCCCAAATCAAGACCCCCATGCGAGCTAAACGCTGCAACCATCGGAATATCCCCGACATACCATTCTCCTGTCTTGAAGTCGTAAATCCAGTTGTAGTAGTAATTCCCTGTCGTGGAACTCAAGATACCATTCGTACCACTGTCTCGATACTTCACGCACGTCCACCACTGGTCTTTGAACACAAAGCTGAACCACTTGTACCCACTCAATAACTCCAGATTCGCTACCTTGTTCCAAATCCGGTTGCTGAGTTTCGTTACCCTGTTCCCGTCCCATACGTAAGCACCATCCTTGCCCCACCAGTAGAGCTTGTCATCATACTTAACGATGGTTTTACCGCTGAAACAGCCTGCGCCCGGATACTCTTTGACGCTCAGATATGCCGTCCCCACACCACTGCACACGTACCTCATATCTTCCGTAAACACAATCAACTGCCCGTGCATCGACGCCATGCCCGTGATGCGCTTTGGTGCCGAATTACCCGACGTGCGGTCGGCAGCATACACCACGAATGAACCACCACCACCCAATAGCCCCCCGGTATTAGTCCACGCAGTTGTGTCATTAGGCCCACTGAAATACACCACATTACTCTCGCCAGCATCAACCCAGTTACCCGCAACTATGACTCGACCATCCATCTGCTCAAGCCACATTGCACCCGTGATGTTCGCCGTGCCGTCAGCGTACTTAGGGATTGCCTGTTTGGTATCAGTTGTCCCGTCATACACATGTAAGCCGTTCTCAAGGTCTATCCAACAGAATTTAGGCGTAGGCAACCCCATCACCATGCATTGAGGGTAGTACGTATTGCCTAACGTACCATTGGTATATCCTGATGCAGTAACAGTAGCCCACGTCGCACCATCCCACTTGCGGTAAATAGACTTGTTCGCACCAGAAGCGTTCTGTACAAGCTCTAACACCTGCACGCCCGTGCCTGCCACACTACTGTCAGGGTAGAACTTGTGCATCATTCTGATAGGGCCAAAAAGCGTAGCGGTGTCTTGTACTCCGCCAACCATCTCATACTTCGGCCCGTCGGCGTAACCCGGCCTCGTACTCAACGCACCGATATTGTCAGCAGCCAACCCCGACCGATTAAACCAGTTCAGACAGTCAGCACCTTCCCACGGCATGACAAACACATCACGCTGCTCCGTGTTAAGACCGCCGAATCCTGGGAAACGACCCCCTTCTGCATGCATCGGAATCGTCTGTGTGTCTTTATCGGTTTTCGGTATCGCCACCTACAGCCTCCCACTTGCCTTGATACGATACGGCTTGTCATACGTGTCTATGTATGCCTCTGCCTTGCATCGAGCAATCTCAGCCTCGTACTTCTGTGCATACAACTGCCAGCGTTCATCTGTACGCATGGCATACACTTCTGCTAAAGCCCCATAAACCAACGCCTTCCTGAACTTCAACGGCACACTACCAACCTGCGGGTCATCCTGATAAAATGTCCATGTGTTGCCAGTGGTATGTCCCGTAAGGGCTGCAAACGCTACTATCGGCCCACCCGTACCCAGCGTTACCGTGGCGGCCATGTTCGCGGCAGCCCCGCCAGAAGTCCCATTAACCGTGTATGTGTACTTGTCGGTAGCCCCAGTAACCCCCACTGTCACCACATACGTACCCGCTACTGTAGTGGCTACAGTGTTAATCGTCATATCGTTCAACCCTGCGCCACTAAATACTGGTGTCGTGGTATCAACAGGACTATCCTCAGACGTGATTAAATCAATCACGGACTCCATGTACCAGATGCGAAACTTAATCGTGTACGCCGTGCTTGCCAACGCCGGAAGTATCCTGAACGTATCCGGTTCACCTAACATCTCGTAGTAATCAGGGTAATCGGTATCGCCATTCAGTAATCCCCACGAATTGATTTCATCAGCACTGACCGGACGCATCTCAACACTTGTCCCATCGTCACTAGAAACGTACCGCTCAATCTTGATGATAGCATCGCAGTTCGACAGCTTGTAGCTAGCAGTCCCCTCGTAGTCGACGTAAGTCAATGTGGGGGCGTTGCCCCCCAACCTGTCGGCAGTCCTCATGTCGTACTCAAGCGTTCCGTTACCCGTGCCATTGGCAAGTGAGAATATCACCGTGTTCCGGTTCACTTTCGTCCGTTCCACGAAGTCCCGATGAACATCACTGATAAGGCGGTTCTTGACCGCAACACCAATAAGCCCCGTGTCGGTGTCTTTTGTCAGGTCATTAATCCGGGTTCGAATCTGCTTTCTGGTGTACGTTACTCCCATGCTGTTACCCCTTACTCGTTATCGTGATGAGGGTCTTTCCCAAACCTCTTCTTCGCCTCACGCCTTGTCATTACGTACTCAGTCACACCTTCAGGCTTCTGACTACGCATGTCCCTTTCCTTGTCTGTCTGAACCACGGAACCGTTAGGTGGCATTACTGTTCCACCCACCCTGTCATAAACATGCCTACGCCGATTGGACGTGTTCACCCAAACCACAACCTTTTCATCGGGGTCTTTACCCTTTGGCATCCGCCATCACCGTCCTTGCACTGTGCTCTGTCACTACACCATCCCCCACGTAGGCGTGCATATCAGCATAAGAACCGCCCGACCTTAACTCAGGGTTGTGCATCGACTTGGTGTGGTCGTACTTAACCAACCGTAAATCAGGATGCTCCCTCGGTAGTTCTGGGTCATCAAACAGCGTGAATCTTAACGCACACCCCGCAGGGATGATTATCTTGTTCTTGGGGTCTCCCCTCGATAATTTCACCTTCGTGTCTTGCGTCGCCCTCGCACGCTCAACGTCTGTCAAGCGAGACATCTCTTTGAACCGCTTGCTGTCGGGGTTAAGTGGATTCTCGTGGATGTTCTCAAGCGCAAACGCCCAAATCGCCTTCATCTCTTGGTCGATAATCCAGTCGGCGTTCTCGATACCCTGCCCCCGCATTATCGGGCCGGGAAAAGGCCACTCTCGCCACTCTTCCGGCACTTCGTTATTGAAGTCCGCCGTACCATAACGCGGCAAGAATCCTTTAATGCTTGTCTTGACACATTTGATAAGCTGTGGCATTTCAGGGTCACTCTTCCTGATATGCCGATACTCTGAACTCATCTTGCCCGGCGTTCCCATGTACCGCCACAGGTCGTTGTCATCGATTACCTTAAAGATTTGATCCTGATAGGCTTCGACTTTTCGTTGTATCGCACGCTTATCCCGATAATCGGGATGACCATAATCGATGTTCCCATCGGTCGCGTGTGGATGAACGACCACTCGCTTGCCGTCAGTTGTTGTTACTTTTCTCATGTTGCAATCGTCCTTTGTCGGATAGATTTTTAAGGGGGGCGAGCGAACCCGCCCCCCGATTAATCGTTACTTAAACTACGCGATACTGATGTACGACTGATGCTTCGGTGCCGTACAAGCAATCTTGAGCGCACCCACCGCGTAGATGGTATGCACTTCGGGGAAGCCCTGCTCGGTCTTGTCGACCCAACCAGTCTTCCTGAAACCAAGCGGTTTCGGCCCACCAAACTCAAGGGTGAAGAACTTGCCCTCGCCAACTGCTGGCTTCTCATCACCCTTCGCTCCCTGCCCGACACCATTGCCGAAGTTCAGGAAGTAAATCTTGGTGCTTGTGGTTGTGGGCATGAGTTTCCACGGGATTACCTCAGCCTTAAGAACGTCAAAGTCGAGATGTCCGATGGATGCGCGTCCGCCCTGCGTGCGGTCAACGGTGTTCTCAGTCAACGTACGGAGCTTCGTAAGAACGTTGGGGTGAAGCAGAATCTTATCCGCGAACCGCCCTTTGTCCTCGATGTCGCCGTAAGCCTCGAACAGGTCAGCCATTGTCAGGTTCGTGTACGACGTGGCAATGGTTGTGTTCGCTGGGCGAATGGTTGTCTCAGAACTGAAGTTCCAACCAAGATAGTTGGTGTTCGTAATGTCGAACAGTTTTGTCAGCCCGATGATAGAGTTATTAGAACCAGTACCGTCGGCAATGTTCTTGTCAAACATCCAGCCGATGCTGTTCATAAACTGGTCGAGCTTAATCTTCATCAACGGGATAATGGTTTCGGTCTTCGCCCAAGTTCCGCCGTTCGCTACCATTTCCTCGAAGCTGATAGATTCAGCCTCATACCAGTAGCCCCATCCTTCCTGATGCGCGGCATCAACGAAGTCCGTAGAAACGGGAGTAATCTCGGAAGCGATTGTGGCAGCTACCATGTGGTCATAGAAGTTGGTCAGAATCTTCGCGCCGATATACGGATACCGCGAGTCGCTACCACCGTGGAACCTTACGTCCGCGTTTTTCATAAACAGACTAAGCCCAACGGGAGCGTCATATACAAACTGTGGAGCATTATCGTGAATGTAGTCATTCGTGATAACGTCTACATGGTCGGTGACTTTTGTATTAGTCATCTTTACACCTTCCCTTTATTCGCTATTTACCCGAAAGCACTTTAAAGCGTTTAAGTAGGTCATCAGCCGTTGCCCCTGCAAGTGTCGGCTTTTCCTTCCCAGTCGCGCTGTTTAATGCACCCGCTCCCGCCGTGGGGCTACGTTTGCCGCGCCGTTTCTTGGAAGCCTCTAGCCTTTTCTTGATAGCCTCAGCCTCAGCCTGCGCCTTTATTACTTCCGGGTTTGGTAATCTACCCTGACCTATCAGGGCTTGACGAGCCACATTGACGATTTTGGCTATGTGGTCACGCTGGTCTCGTACTGGTCTTGACGCATCATACCCAATCCCCTCAGACTGCAAATACCCTACGCACTCTTGGAGTTGCTTTTCGTCCAGTCCCAAGTCAGACTTGAGCGTTTCCTGCAAGTCAACCAACTCCTGCGCGTTGTCAGTATTAAACTGTCGCTGTTGAAGGATTGCGTTTTGCGCTGCCAGCCTTGCCGCCTCTGCGTTGTACTGAACGTGTGGTAGCTTGTACTGCACCCCTAGCCGTTGTCGGACTACGGGGTCTTCGATAAGCCTGCGATACGGCTCTAGCGGTTTCTCTGCATCCCGCATAGCCTCAAGCTCGCGGAGCTTAATCGCAAATGCATCTCGTTCAGTCTCGGCGCGTTTGCGGGCCTCGACGCTTCTCTGCGTGGTTATCTCCAGCCCTTCCTTCTCAAGGGCTGTCTTAACCCTCGCACGGTCATCCTGATTTTTCAGGTTGACCTTCTTGAGTTCGCCACTCAGCGTGTACTCCAACACGTCCTCGTCATCTTGCTCATCGGGTTCGCCTTCGTCGGACGAATCATCATCGTCGGTATCGGTTGATTCCACGTCCTTGGTGTCGTCAACAACCTCGTCCGCATCTTCCGATTCGACAACTTCCTTCTCCTGTTCGTCGGCAATATCTTCCCCTTTGACCTCTTTGTCGAGGCCAGTAGCGGAAAGCATTTGGTTAATGTCTAACGTCATTTATTCGCTATCCTTTCGCCCCGCCCTGCGTAGGTGGGGGCTGGTTCATTCCCTGTTGCGCTGCCATCATTTGTTGCTGTTGCATCTGATCGGCCTGTTGCTCTAGTTCACCAATGTACTTAGTCATCGCCTCGTAGAATAACGGCTGGTCGAGCCTGAGCGCGTCGGCGAACATTTTCAACATCAGCAACAGCCCTTTAGGGTTGGTCGCTATTAATGGGTGTTGACTAATGTTCTGCACAATGCCCAGCAACATGCTCTGTCGCTCTTCGGTACTTGATGTCCCACCCGGCGACATTATTACTTCAATCATAAAGTCCGTATCTTCTAGCACCTTGTAGTCAATCGGCACGGTCTGGCTGTCCAGCATCGGCTTAACGAACGTGTCGTCAGGCGGGTATGCCAGCATCAATAAAAATAGCCCGCTGCACAAATCCTCAAGACTGTTCTTCCACAACCTGTGGAATGAATCCAGTTGTGCCCTGTTAGCCTGCGCCAAAAACTGCTCATGCTGCCCTGACCTAACGCCCTGCTGACGCTCGCCACGGAGGGAGCCAAACACGCCGGACGTTTGCTGCGCCAGCGTTTGTACCATCTGAATCATGTTGAAGATGTCAGACGGTATGCCCTTCGCCTCTATCAGCCCCACCTTACCCGACTGCATCGCATTCATGGGGAAGGTGCTAGGCACTCTAGGGTCGGTACTGATGTGGAAGCCGGGGTCGCTCTCTAGCGACTTGTCGTACCACCACTGATGATTCCCGAATATGGCAAAGTTATCATTCGCAGAGTTCATAAACCGATTCAGTAATTTGTTGTGGTCAACCAGCAAGCACGCATAACTGGGCACCCAGAAGTTCATCGGGTTAGGTTGAACGTTGAACTCGTATATCGGCACACCCTGTATGCCAAACTCGTAGAACTTACTGTAGCCATCATACAGTCCAACACAAGCGTCGCTCTCGCCTGCTACGATGCTGTGCCGCCAACCGCCTAAATATTTCAACTGCTTGCCAATCTGCCATTCCTCAAGTTCGCCAAGCGTCTCGACGTGCATCTGTTCGTGCGTCATAAGCAACGCAATCACTTGGTCAATTTTAGCCCTTTGATCCATCGGCATTGTGGGCATTTCTACCATCATGCCCATGCCCATTGAACTCGGCATGCGGGCTGTTGTATTCTGTTCTTTTCGCAACTGGTCTATGAACATCATGTGGTCGATGCTATGGGCATCGTGGTCTTGCCCATCTTCCAATAGCATTGCGGGGTCTGGCAATTGTCCTTGAGGGTCAACTATAAACTGCCGAAGCATGGTGTGTTCATCGTCAGCATCACGCTCTGACTGACCCTCTGGGTAATCCTCATAACTGGGGTCGAACCGCCAGCGTTCTCTAACCAGCACAGCGTCAGAACTGACAACCATGTTCTGCCCGTTGTAGCCTGCAATCATGCCATCCCACGGCAGTTTATTACTACCACCAGCACTACCGTCCATCTCGCCTGTGCGCTCGGAGCCGTCGTCGGCCCCGCTTACTATATCTAGTTCATCCCCAAACTCGGGGTACTGCACCTTGAGTTCCTCGCGGTCAATCCAACATCGGGTGACAACCTCTGTCGCTTGTTTGAATGGAACGCCAGGTGTAGCGTACACCTGCCACGCATTGAACAGTCGTATGTCGGCGCGGGGTTCGGGAAAGTCCTGCACTTCATCCACATACAGCCCCATGTAGCCACGGCCAAATAGTACGGTATGCAACGCCAAAGCATGAATCTTGCCATCCCACCCTATGTGGGTGCGATACGAATCAAACAACGCGTTGCCCATCCGCGCCAGCATATCCACGCCCTGCTGGTCAATCTTAGGGACGTACCGTATCTTGATGTCATCTTGTGTGGTACTTGCCACAAACGAGTCTACGTACTGGCGTACCAGTGGGATGTGGTACTGCGCTGGAAGGTTAGGGTCACGCCTTGACTCTTTACTCAGGGCATTGGCGAAGATGACGCTACGGTCGTTATGGTAAAAGCCTAACGCCTCTTCGACATCATCACTCCACGCATCCCGTTCATCGGTAGCGTGGTCGATGAGCTGGGTCATCTTGGAATCGATGTGCTTAACCCATTTGGGCTGCTCTATTTTTTCCTTTTTCGCCATTATTGCTTCTCCAAGCCATGCCATTGTCTCAATGCTTCTTTGCCCATGTACTTGCCGACAATCTTGTCAAGGCTCAACAGTGTTGGCCGATGCAGTGCCTCTATCGGCTTCCTTACGAACCGTGCGGGGACGCTCTCGCGCAGGTGCGTCGGGATTGCCGTGGCTATCACGAGGTCGTCGTAACAGCCAGAAGCGGCCTCAGTCCTGCCCTCAATCTTCTGGAAGGTTCGCAGTTCCTCAACAATCGCCGTGAAGGGTATCTCTAACCCGTCAGGATGATTCTTGTTCTGACACCATTGCCTCATGGCGGACTGCAAATCGCCAAGATAGACGGTCTTGGTTTTGTGGGACGTGTTGAAACCGTATTCCCCTGCGACGCCACCCTTGAACTTGGCGTCATCAAGGAATGTCTGGACGTAAATATTAGGGTATCGCAATGCGCCCAAGTGGTCGTTGACGCTATTGCCGTGCCCCATAGGGTTGTTCTCGATGGCTATCAAAGCGTTACAGTACCACTTGCCAAGCGCCGCCATCGCCATCGCATGAACCCCTTTATCAGGCTCATGGGCCCGCCAGTACCCGACAACCACGTCGGGGCCATCCTTGACTCGCTTAATGATAACGGCGGTATCGTAGTCGCCATGAGACAGCCCCTTTGCAGCATCGCCACCTATGATGTAGGTGGCTGTCTTACACGGTTCCTCAGCAATCCTCAGACTGCCGTAAGCATCCTCAATCCAGTCGTGACCATTAAACGTGTAACGCTTGATTTTGTGGGTGCGCTCGAACTCCTCAGCGTACTTCCACATCTTTTCAACATACTCGCCGACAAAATAACCATTGCCAGATGTAATGAAACAATCATGCGAATTGCTGGCGTACTCTTGCTTGAACCACTGCTCAGGGGTCATCTCGACCGTCTGGGGCATGTCCGCCATGACGTACCGCATGTACTTAATCTGTTCAGGGCTGACCTTGTAGCTACCCTCTGTCGCCTTGCCAGACATCAGGGCATACTCAAAATCAGTCTTAGGCTCAATCTGTTCGCCGTCAATCAGTCGCATCGAGTAGGTGGGCATCTCATACCACGGGAAGAAGATGGGCACAAACCCGTTGTACTCAAGTAACGGGTTGTCAACCTTCGCGTCGACGTAGTCCGCAAAATCCTGTTTCGCCTTTCGCCATGCGTTGTAGTACCATCCATAAGCCCCGTCTGCTGTCCCCTCAACGAAGGTTTCGCCCATATCAGACAGTCCGATTTTAGCGCCACCATACACTACGCCATCGTCATAGACCTCGTTGCCTGCCTCTGAAACGTGAAGCAAGTTCAGCGATGCCGACCGACCAACCTTGCCCTTCTCGCCTGCGGTCTTAATCCGCACATGGCTTTCTCTTTTTCCCCTATCGTCAAACCAAAGCCTTAACTCGGCACGGTTGCTTGCCTTCTCGACCGGGCGTACCGCGATGGTACGCTTGTCGGGAAGCATGAGCGTTTCGGGTAATGAGTTGTGCGCCAGCTTAACCATATCGAGCATGTTCTGTGAACCGTCGCTATCATGCGCTACGTGGAGTGCGCGATAGTTCTCTTGTGTATCAGCACGCCACGCCGACCTTGCCGTAATCCAAGACGACATTCCCATCTGTCTCGCCTTTAAGATAATAAACTTTCCACCGCCAAACGCATTGCGGTGCGTCGTCACCATATTGTCTAATCGCCACTGTATCGGATTCCAGAAAAACAAGTGAACTTCGGCGGCATTTTTGTCAGCGATTTGCTGAAAGTTGTGACTCCACCAAGCAAACGACTGGCGGCTTATACCAAACTCACCAGCCGTGCTTGGTCGGAAATCAGTGGAAACATGTGGGTTGAGTTTGCTCAAATCTTCCCCGCAAACACATCTTCCCTGCTTCTGTCATCGGTAACCCCGTTGGCGGCCAACTGTGTCGCAACTATGTTGGGTTCTCTGGCAGTATCGATACCGCCCAATAGCCACTTCTTATCCTCAGCAGTCAGTTCAGACGCTTTCTTACCAGCGAAATGCGCCTTGCGTTCTGGAGCTTTTGCCTTAGAAAAATCAATCATTCCCTTGCTCCTTTTCGTTTTTGCCGTGCTTCCACGGCAGCATTGGCCTCAGCTAGAGCAGCCTCACGCCGGAGTGCCTTTCTTTCTCTATGGTTAGGTGGAAGCACCTGCGCTGTTGGCTGCTCTTGCTGTTCGGCCTTTCTATCATCATCAGCTTCACGCTTTTTGATAAACTTGTTCATTTAGTCACCCACCCTCACTTTGTGCGCCGTCAATGCCATTGCCAGTTCGCCTACTGCACCACTAAAATCCACTTGGACTGCACTATTCTGGCTACACAACACACCATCGCCGAGAAACACCTGATAGATGCTACCCTTCGTGTCAAGGGGAATGTACAGCACGCTAATGGGTGTGCCAGCAGCATCCTCAACAGTCGCTATAGCGTTAGCCTCGGCAGCTGTGACCTCCCACCAGATGCTAGTTACCATCCACGACATGTCGCTACCGGGTGCAGCGAGCAACGTCTGGTCGGCAACTGAGGGTGTCATGGCCACCACGCCCTGCGGGAACATCCCATACTCAGGCGGGGCATCAGCGTGTGCATTGGGTATCATGGGGACAATCGTCCCCAAAACCGCAATGGCGATTATCGACATCGCTATCGCCGTTAAGCGTCGTGCCTTACTTGTCATTGTGCGCCTCCTTAATAACTTGCCGGGAATACGTACTCGTCAATCGGCGAGTAGATAAACTCACCCAGACTGACCACGCTGTCGCATGTGGCTGCTGTGCCGTCGAACTCCTGTCGATAGACAGTAATCTGGTTCGCGTCGATACCAGTGCCGCCGTACTCTTCAAAAATCACAAAGACATTCTCAAGCTCTTCAGCAACGGCTCCTGAACCCTGTCCAGCATCGTCAGCATAGCCACCAGCAGGCAAGTCCTGATCCTGGAACTGAATCTGGCGATAGCCAATCGGCCTGCCATAGTTTTCAGGGAGTGTAACCAGTTCCGAGACATCGGTACTGAGGGGCCACTTAATCACAATCGGGACGTAGATAAGTCCCTGCGTGGTGGACGCATCGCCAAGATAGGCGGTGTTTGCCGCGGCATCGACCCTCTCCGTGGTAGTCAACCCTAAGACAATGCCAAAAATCAGGGTTAACCCCAAAAGAAAGAGAAGCGCGGTACTGCGTTTGTCATTCTTGTTCATGTTGTTTTTTCTCCGTTTTGCAAAACGTTTTCGCGGGGCGTCAATTTCCCCACATGTATGTATTATACCACACTTTAGGGGTATTGTCAAGGGGTTAAGCAGATTATCTGCCATTTTTTAGAAGAAAATCTGCTAATAAGGGACTCAACCCCTTGCTTTTTGTCCGTGAGTGTGGTATAATATACTTAGGTGATAATAATGACAGACACTCCGAAATGCCCAGAATGTGATTCTCCCATGATTGAGAAGCTCAACCGCACCCGTGGCGTTACCTTCTATAGTTGCTCACGCTACCCTAAGTGCAGGGCCACTCGCCCCATCGGTGAGGACATCGAAGGACAGCTTGAAATGCAGGATGCTATCGGTTACTGGGGGGGCTTGTCCGTTCCCACGCCGACCAAGAAGGAACTGGCAGAAGCTAAGGGGAAACAATACCAAGAGGATGAAATCGCCACTCTCTGTGACCTTCTTATCGAACACGAAGGCGACATCGACGCTGTGGTGGCAGACATCGTACAAAAATGCAACGCGAATGCAGATTATCCGGTTCGCCTACTCGACCGACCACGCCTATACACGTTCGTGAACAACCACATTGATGATGTCTACAGGGCATTACGCACGGCTAGAGCACTGCCAGCCCTTATTAAGCTAGTCAAGAGTGCCGAGCAAGAGAACGTCAAACTCGGTGCTGCAAGGGAATTGCTAAACCGCGCTGACGGTATGCCAACGCAGAAGATCGAGACTCACAATGTTCACTACACTTGGGAAGATGTGGAGAAGGAACGTCAACGGACGTTAAAGCAGTATGAGGAAGCGGGGGTTTGGCATCACTCTGACAAGCCTAAAGACGACGATCAACCTTCCTGAGCATCTCAAGTATTTCCTGTACCTGCGGGTTCATGGTGTTATATCGTTCTTGCTCAATCCTGAACAATCCCATGCGTTCGTCAACATAGCCCACGCCCCACGCGAGCGCGAGGTACGCTATGCCACCCACGAGCATCAGCAACAGCCACGGCACTTGCGGGAAGTGGTCGCGATAGACCCCGACTGCAATCAGTGTGGATGTAATCATACCGACAAACGCCTGACCTCTTTGGATGCGAAGGCGATTGTGGACTAATACTCTACAATTGTCGCGTTTTAGTCTACACATTTCACAACCACCTTGCCCAGTCTATCTCGTGCTTCCACCACTTGACGATGCGTTGCCATAGTGTCAATGGTTTTGCCACTCCCTGCCGTTCCTCCCAATTACCGTACAGCCTTCTCCACTGTCGCCTTTCAACCCAATCAGTCCACGGTGGATCGCGCCACCACATTACAATCCACTCCCATAGAGTGGACTTCTTGTCGTAATTTCGCTCGTTCTCATCCTGCCCCTTGTACCGCCCGTGCAGTTGCTCATGCAAGATTCTAGGGTAATCGTGTTTTATCATAGGTAGCCTCGATTATACAGTTGACTCTCCGCCCAGCGGTACAGCGCAAACGGGAACACCAGCACAATCAGCAGGGCGAACATCAGGTACACCCACCCCAGCTCCACTATTGCGCTGACAGCGTACCATCTATCTCCGTACTCGCGTCTCATCGTCCTGTCACCGTGCTTCCGCTACAGCGTGTCATGGTTCTCTCCTTTAAGTCAAGGGGGACTTTAACGGGAGTCCCCTTAACGCTCGGTACGAATCGTACCCTATTCGCCGTACTCCGGCCAGGAACCTATTCTTCCTAACGTTATATCGCTCGCCAGCGGACTGTCCTCGGTTGTCAACACGGTATTCGAGTATTTCTGCCCCTCGAATCAGGGTACTGCGCCGCTTTGGTCTCATCGGAGCGGTAACGCGAGTCACGTGTCATAATGAATCTTCCTCAATCACCCGACGCAGCAGCGTCAGCAGATTGTCTATCAGCCACGTCCACTGTTCTGGGACGTGGAATACCTTCGTTCAGCTCTCCATCAGCGTTTTGTAAATCTTGGCAATATGCCCTATGAACTCACTATGAGGCATATCAGATTTCATTTGATTACAAATCTTACAACAAGGAACACAATTGCCCAACACGTAACCCTTCGCGTTGTCTACTCTATCTATACCATTGGCCTTGTGGACACCATCTGGTCTTGCAGTTAAATACGACCTTCCCGTTGGCTTTGCCCCACAATAATGACATTCCCAAGATGTAAAATTATCAAATTGCTCTCTTGTTAAATCAAACTCCAATCCACGCTTTGTAGCCATACTCTTGTAATTCCGATACATGTTTTTAAGGGCGATTTCCTTCACCGTTTTCGTATACTTCCCCTTCTTGCTTCTCAGCCACGCAATTTGAGTTGCGCTTGCCTTTTCCTTTTGCAAACATCCACAAGAACGAGTCTTCCCGGAAGTCAGGTGTTTTACAACAATGGTTTTCGTATTACCGCAATCACAAATACAATGCCACAAGCACTGCCCCCAACGAGTCCGGCCAACATCCTTGATGGCAACAAGCCTGCCAAATCTTTTCCCCGATAAATCTTTTCGATTATGTCCACCCATTATATTCGCGCCTCCAAAACGCCTTCGTTTAACATCAATCTCTTGACAAGTTTTCCCGGCACCTTCACAATCGGTATCTGGTGAACCCGGAACCAGCCAGTCTCACGGTCTATCGTCACGATGCTGAATCCACTCTGCCAGTTGATCGCACCGCGAGTGTAATGAGTTCCAGCAGCCATGCTGCATAAGCAGCCATTTTCATAAGCGACCATAGTAGTATCGACAGTAGAACGCCAATAACTACCAAGCCTATGAGTATGACCGACAAGAACACTTTGACCGTAATCCTCCATAACCGCCCTTGCCGAGTACGAACTGTGTTTGCGAACAATGTGTCCATGTGTCACCAGTAGTTTCCCTAGTTCAAGTGTGGGGTTCTGCGCCCCTTTGAAGTCCGACACTATCCACCCCATCGCTTCCAACCGCAAGAACCCATCCCACGTCAGTTCATCGAGACCGTTAAGTTCTGGTGCATGAGACCAAAGATATTTGTGGAGTCTCGCTTCGTGATTTCCCGGCAGATAATGTCTAACGATTCTTTTTCCAACAGCGTCAGTAATTGCTAGTCGCCGTTTGATAAAGGTGTCTCTGTCGCTAAGAAGAGCATTTCGACGTTCAGGGTCGTTGAGGAAATGCGATAGTTGAAAGAAATCAAAGCCGTCTCCTAGTTCGACTATCAGATTTGGCTTGATGATACTCAGTGCGTCAAGGAACATCTCGAACACCGGCTCATCGACAAACGGGTCATGGACATCACCGTAAACCACGGCGACATCGAACTGATTTTTGGACTGACGTTTCTTTGCCATAGTTATATTTTACCACATGTTAGAGGGATCGTCAAGTGACACGCAAGGACATTGAGCAAAATCCTCCCAGTTTTACTACTCGCCACCCCGCTGCCTCTATTTCCGCCCACGGCATTTCCAAAACAAGTTCAGCTTCGTCTCGTACGTCTTGTTCTGTGTCATAGGTTGATTGCCACGATATGCCGTTTAAAGGATCATTCGGGTCGGGTTTAAATAGCGTATATCCTGCGGGATGATGCCAAACGCCCTTGTCATCGTAATACGGTCTCTTGTAAGCCATAGTTATATTTTACCACACCGGAAGCACCCCGTCAAGGGGTTAAGCACTTTTTTCTCAAAAAAACCCTTAAAGTCTTGACAAGCCTTTTCGCCTGTGGTAAAATCATAGTATGGGGACAAAAGAACGATTCAAAGAGCACAAGGGACGGCAGTTGAAGGTGGCAGTTTCGACCCCTGAGCACCTCGCCCGGCTAAGGGCTAATCACATGGCTCGGTTGGGGAGACAGCAAATACCCCTCGACGCCGAATATTACGCAGATAAGGTGCTAGATGACATTAAATTTATAAAAAATCGCACTAAAAAGCGAAAAAGTGGGATTTACCCCTTGACCAAGGACTAAAAACGTGGTATAATTAGTGTAACGCACTACACAACCGCCACCCTTAACACAGTATAGTGTAGTAATAGTGTAAGGGTTAAGAGTAACAGTATCAGTCAATGACTAAGTAATCAGAATCAGATAGAGTATGATTAGACAGAGTATGATAACAGAGTCAGTGACTGATTATAGTAGTAATCATACTGATTCTGTAGTAAAATCACTAGAAACAGGTAGAGTATGACATATGAGACCTAAGCTGATACAGATAAGCACGTACTCTGAGAAGGGTCAGGGGCCTAAGAAGTCAGTGTTCCTTGAGATGTCACCCACCCTTAGCTCTGATGAGTATAAGCGTAGGCTGTTAAAGGGTGTACAAGAAGCCCTTGATCAGTACAGGGAGTGGTGGTTGAAGGACAACGCTGATAAGCAAGGAGAGATGTTCTAACCATGAACCGTAACAATGCCCCGATACGTTGTCCCTTCTGCCAGTCTGAGAAGTGGGATAACGTTGACATACCAGAGCACCCGATAACGTTTAACGGCAAGGTGAACTGGTTGACGCTTGAGGAGAGGTTCGAGTGTACTGAGTGTAGCGAGACGTGGACTAGGCGGTATGCGTTCAACAACGAGGAGGAGTCAGAGTAATGGTTATATGGAGTGACAAATTCGACCCTACCCCACTTTGGGATGAACTACAGAAGGCTGTTGACAACCTTGAGAAATGTCTGAGAAGGCTTAACTGCACTTATGATGGGTTGGCTGAACCTGAGAGCAAACTTCTCCGTGCGATATGGGCATACAGGGAGCAAAAAGCGAAGTGACTGATGCGGACTGCCCACAGAAGCCAAACGGTTACGGCGACTGCAACAACGCACCAGGTACGGTAGTTGGTTCGACTCCAACCTGTGAGCAGTCCACATGAGTTACTTTGACAACAAGGAGAGAACGAATGAAAGCAACGCTGTTAGTGTTTAAGTCCGGTGCGTCGGCGACGGTCTACCACACGGGCGACCTTGATGATGAGGTGGGGCACATTAACCCCGACAACCTCGACCTAATACTGGATGTGACGGAGAACACCAAGAACGAGGCCAAGTGGCTGATAGAGCATCGGCAGGCCTTGAAAGAGAACGCCGTCAACCGCGACAAGGTTAGTGTTGATGCTCAGGTTGAGTGTCACCGCTACCGGAATCAGGTGGCGCAGGGCGAGCAACAAACGAGTAAGCTAATCAAAGCGGAGTTCGTGCCATTGCCATGACGATCAACGACCTGACGCAAGGCCAGCTAGACTACTTCCTCTACTGCTTCACCTGCTCCCGACAGTGGGCGAGGACGGACGACCTGATGTTTCGGGTAGTGGCGGTGGTCTGGCTGGCTTGCGTGGTGGTTGAGATAGTGAGGTGGGGCTGGGGAAACGACATGTCCGTTGCCAGCGGACAGAGCGAAAAGACGGACAACCATGATGAGCCGGTGAAAGCCTAAATACGACATCTAGCTGGCGAGCTTAAACGCAGGAGAAAAAGATGATTACATTCGGTTTATTTACGTCAGTTAATGGCCACGAAGAGGCCGAGAAAGAACTTAATGAAAAGTTTGAAATGCTGATTGCTATCGCTAATGAATCGCCCGCAGAGGGCAACTCCAGAGCCATTGCAGTGCGCGAACTTATGCGTGCCACGATGAACGCAGAAAGGTTTTGCGGGTACGGTGCTAGTGATACTGTCTGCGATGAAAACTTAGTGCTCGCAATCAATGAGCAATTGAATGTGAATATCAAGCGGTGGGAATAACTATGAGTGGCTCAGGAAGCATGGGAGAGGTTGAGGAAAACACTATGACACACAACGACAACAACGACTCTGACATCCGCATGAGGAATGGGGCGAGCGATGTCAGATTGGAGATTTGGCGCGACATAGGCAATGATGGGTGGGAGTTTGAGGAGATTTTCGACCTCACCGACCACGACCGCCAGTTGCTTAGAGACCTTATGAATTATATGCGTAATATCTCTATCGCGCCATCTGATTGGCATGAATGGCGACTGCAATGGCAAGATGACCCCGACCCCCTTATCGATAGATTCCTTAAGGAGCGTAATAACCCATGACGTTTGAACTCTGGTGCATCCAGTACCACGAAGCCCTCGACGCCCGTGACTGGCAATCCTGCGACATCCTCAGCGAGCAGTACCCTGAGTACGCAGACCGCTTTGCAAACGCCGACGAACCAGAAGAAGCCGAAGTGACTATCCCCGACTCTGAGCCATCACCCGGAGCCGTGAGTCTCTATCGCTACCTCGAAGGCATTATGGTAGACCCCACGCTCGACACCCCAAAGGACGGTGACGATCATGACTGACCCAGTGCCCACCGGATTGACCATCGAAGATATAAGACAAGCCTATCAGGAAATAATGGACGATGGACAGGCCGTAGTCTATTGCCCCTATCTCGCAACATTTGTCCCATGGACTGAGTGCAGACGCTTCGGAGAACACCATGACTGACCCTGTTATCATTGGCGACGCTACCCTCATCAACGCCGACGTAATCACCGGCCTGCAATCGCTTGCCGATGACTCCGTGGACTGCGTGGTGACGAGTCCGCCGTACTGGGGATTGAGGGACTACGGTGTCGAGGGCATGATTGGCCTTGAGCCGACGTTCGCTGAGTACCTCACGAAGATGGTGGCGGTATTCGAGGAGGTCAAGCGGGTGCTGAAACCGACAGGCACATGCTGGGTGAACATGGGGGATGCGTATGCTCAGGGAGGCGGTAAGCGACGAGCAGACGAGGACATTGGATATTACAAGGCAAAAGAGCAGGAATATATTGCGACTGGTCGAGCTGCAAACATGCCTGCTAGTTGGGATGAGCGTGGTGACAGAGCGGCAAATACAGCACAAGGCTCATTCAAGCCCAAAGACCTGCTCTTGATGCCTGCCCGTGTCGCCATAGCGTTGCAGGACGCTGGCTGGTGGGTGCGGAGTGAAATCATATGGGCGAAACCGAACCCCATGCCTGAGTCAGTCACCGACAGGCCGACATCGGCGCATGAGAAGATATACCTGCTGACGAAGCGGGGGACTTACTTCTACGATGCGGATGCGGTGAGGGAACCTGTACAGGAACCGTGGCGTTCTGGCAATCACGAAGGTGGGAGAGATAGACCAGATGATGATTTAATGACTGGTAGACCGCGTGCTTTTGGATGGCAAGAACGTGCATATAACCCATCCGGTCGCAACCTCCGCAACGTGTGGACGATAGCCACGCAACCGTACCCCGAAGCCCACTTCGCCACCTTCCCCGAAGAGCTACCCCGCAAGTGCATCATGGCTGGCACGTCAGAGCGGGGCGTGTGCTACGCTTGCGGGAAGCCGTGGGAGAGGGTTGTGGAGAAAACTGGCGGGCCTCCGAAAGGTCGTCATTCAAATAAGCCTGATTATCATAGAACGCAATATCAAGATGCTCACCCAGAAGGTAATTCAACAGGGGGCGGATTAAGCCATCAATATGCCAAATATGGATACCCTGAAACCAAAACCCTCGGCTGGCAACCGACCTGCCCCTGTGTGGACACCCCCACCATCCCCGCTACCGTACTCGACCCCTTCTCCGGCTCCGGCACCACCGGCCTCGTTGCCCTCAAGCTCGACCGCCTCTACATCGGCATCGAACTCAACCCCACCTACATCAACCTCTCCATCAAACGCCTAGAGATGGAAGCCCGTCAGCAAAAACTCTTCGTTTGACGCCCTACAATCGATTCTAAGCCACCCCAACCCCTAAACCACCACTTACCCCTCCCACCTCTCCCTCGTGCCCTGGCCCACCCCTCCCGTCCCCAAAACGCCTATCGTGGCGAACTCCCCTACCCCCATTACCTATTGATTGCGTAACTTACCTATATCTTTTGTTACCACGCTAGGTCTTTTCCTGATTTCACTCGTTTTCCTAATCAAGAAAATACCACTTTTTAGGAAATTTAGCAAGAGCTGGTTTGTAAACACACACTTACTTAACTTTCGGTTTTTAGGCCAGCCCGTGAGTCGGTCGGTACCCCATCACACATCACGTCGCGGCGTCCCATACCCCCCCGTCCCATGCGCGTGCGCCCGTGTGCGTGTGCGCGTGTGGTGGTGCGGTGTTGCGGTAGATACGTGCGTGCGGTGGTAGTATACGTGCGGGCTACAGGGGCGTGGGTGTGTGTGATGGGGAAGGATAATAGACTGAATCACCGTTCATAATATAGACTGACCAGTCTATAAACTGACCCATGTATACATAATGGACTAGGTGTAGCAGTGTAGTAGTGTACTAGGACAGTAGTACACTTAGGGCATGGGATGGTGGTAGTGGTCGAACCCATTGTGATTCTACGGGATGTAGAACGACTGGTATCATAACTGGTATCCTATTGTGCGCCAACTGGTATCAAATAAATAAATCTTGCTCTTGTATCGGGCATGGTTAAGCCAAAGTGCAATTATTTGGCGTTTTTTTGTGTTAAGGACTTGACAAGCTGTCAAACCTATGATATATTGTCAATGTCGCGCTGGTACAGGCGGCGATACCAGAACCTTGACAATTGGAAACACTCTCGAAATCCCGTGATAAGCCACGCGCTAAGAAAGTATATGGCGCGTAAATCAAGGGGTTTGAAATGACGCGAATATTTGACATCTCGCAGACAGACGCTGCCAAAGCTTATTTTGCGGGATTGGCCGCCAAGTACAATCAACGGAATTGCGGGATTTTAAAAAGACAGGATGTGAGGGGATGGTTCTGGGTTGTAGGAATACACCCAGAATTAAAAGACGCGGGCTGGACATACTAAGCCTTGATTTACCCTGTAGAATCGACTACAGGGTTTATCAGGGGATTTCGAGGGTAAGCAATCCGCCTTGATAAATCCGTCTACGGACGTAAAATCAAGGTGAAACATGTTAACGGAATTAGGATCCAAACTGTTAAATCAGTTTAAGGGCAATAGCGCATTTATGCGGACTCGCAAAGCGTTAAGGCTGGCGGGTAAATGTGCCCGATTATTAAGGGCAGAAGAGGGAAACAAGTCTGCCCGTCAGTTTATACACCTGTACCGCGTCTGCATGTATCTTTAACACAGCGACAAAAGCCCTTGAGCACAAGGGCGCTTTTTCAGGGCGGATTGCCACTTTTCCACTTGACAGGGTAAGGTTGGGGTGGTATAATCTTAGTGACAACACACAAAGGGAAACGCAAAGGGGATAAAATGATAACATTGAGCAATCCAAAGATTATTGAAATCAAAGAGAATGCGCGATACTCACGCGATGAAAGGTTTAAGGCGGATAAATTTATCATTTCCTTAACCGGTTCTGATGGAAATGAGTATCGAAAGGCTATTTACACTAAAGAACCACTGCCGATATTCCCTCCAGATGGTTCAAATCATGCCGATTGGAGGAAAGCGGAAAGGCAATTTTAACACACAAGGCGCCCACCGGCAGGCGAGAATGTCGGGAGATTATGGAAAACTTAGAATTCAATTTTTACGACTGCAATGGCAAAAACTTTGAAGAGAGAGTCGAACTGCCGGGGTATGACGCGGCGGACGCTCACGGTAGGCAGCTTTCAAAGGAATGGGGCGAGTGCCTGGTCAAATGGGCAGAGCAGGGATCGACAGACTGGAGCTATTCACACGCTGATGATTAAGTAGCCTTTGTGTCCGGGTCAGTACGACCGGACTCATGCCCACCGCGACGGGAAATCGTCAACGGGGCTATCAATCACAAGGGCGAAAGCCGGGAGCAAACGATGACAGACTATGCACTAGCGCGATATGGAGAACATCTCGAGATCCAGCGAACGGAGAACGGGGCAACCAAACAATTCCGTATTAT
>ERZ1292632.523-Hain-H43-01um-R2-523-length-42065-cov-20_pt1 | contig 42065 bp, 72 predicted proteins | sample MGYA00564407_ERZ1292632 | MGnify/ENA primary metagenome ERZ1292632 (study PRJEB36523, sample SAMEA6512637) | groundwater metagenome | collected 2019-01-08 | study: AquaDiva: Metagenomics assemblies of 32 groundwater samples | reverse complement strand
TTAAGAGCATAGGCGGTGACCTGTACGTGAACAACAACGTCACACTACAAGCACCCCAGCTTAAGAGCATAGGCGGTGACCTGTCCGTGAACAGCAACATGATAACCGAAAAACAATATAAAATATTAAAAAATTGCAAACCTAAAAAATATTATTTAACAAATAACTGTCAGGAACTTATATTAGAAGATAAACTAAAAAATGTTGTATACAGAATAAACAACGTGAGATTTTTCAAAGACTTATTTGACAAAGTTAGAAAAGATTTAATGACAGCAGAAGAAATTTTAAAACTTAAAAACATTGAACAACGTAGAATTGCTTATGAGTTCATGGATAAAGTTAAAATGAAAGAATTAAAAGGATTAACCATATTAGATGAAGTAAAAGACGATGGGTATGGTTATTCAATGAGAATTGTCCAGTTTAGTATTGACGGATTTAATGAACCGTTCAAATATCTAAATTGTTTCTGTCCAAGTACCGGGCGTGAATATTATATTGAAACGCAACAGATTACTTGTGACAATGCAAAATCAATGTCGTTTGGTAAAGAAAATCTGAAGTTTGATATTGAATATTGAGGGAGAAACCAATGACTAAACAATGGAAACCGATTGTGGGACAACCGTATTTTTATTTCTGCATAGGTAATAGTCAAAACGGAATTTGTGAAAGGATATTTAAAGACGATTATTTGGACTCGCACAACGAAGAACATTCTAACGCGTTCCCAACGTTTGGCAAGGCAAGGTTGACGTATGAAAAAATTAAACGAGTGCTGAAAAGGAGTAAAAAATCATGACTGAAAAATGTAAGGTTTGTAAATTCGAAGTAGGTAATTTATGTGAAGCCATCGTTTGTTATTCATCTGAATTATGCAACGCAAGAGATGAAACGGGTAACCCTAAATATGCTGACATGAAACCCGAACCCACCAAAACAGCAACGCTTCTTAATAATGAGATACCAAAAACGGTTGAAAGTTTGGATAGTATTTTAAAACGTTTCGAATCTGATAATGATAGTGGGGTCAATGAAGCCAAACAAGAACTCTCACAATGGCACAAACAGGAAATGGTGAGGGTGATTGACAAGCAAATAATTTATGCTACAAACAGAAAATTGAATGATACTGACCATAATGCTTTATATAAAATACAATTAGAAACATTAAGCAGCCTACGCAGTAAAATATTGGAGGGTGGGAAATGAATAAAACTAAAGTTAGAGTAATATGTGACGTTCTACAGGAGCAAGCCAAGAAAGATGATATAGGTTATATTGACGGATATGTTCAGGGTGGAGATGGTAGACCTTATTGTGTAGTTGTAATTAAAAACTTTTTAAGTTTAATAGTTGCTCATCAATTAGAAGTTATCATAGAAAAGGAGGCAAAATGAACGAGAATAAACAGACGGTTGAGGATATATTGAAAAAACCAGTTCCGGCTATGGATACTTACTTTATTGGATATAATTATGGTGTTGACGATTGCGAGCAATTACTTCAACCAAAAATCAAGGAGATTGAGGGATTGAGAATCCCAATTATTAATGAAGAGGCCACGATTAATCCAGAACAAGAGCAGTATGAGGTAGGGGTAAACGAAACGGTTGACAAAATCCTGTCAATCCTGAAGGGGGAGAAATGAGACCACAAGATAAAATATTTCGTATAAAAAATTTAGATGATGTATGTTTGGATTGTATGGATTGGATAAGCAATAAAAAAGTCGACTGCAACAAATGTACAATAACCTTATTAAAAAAAGAAAGCAATAAGATATTGAATGATGAATTTAAGAAAAGTGAGGGGATAAATGAAAACAATAAAAGTTAGTTGGAGTCAGTTAGATAAAATGGTAGATGAACTTGAAAGCGAGGGGAAATAATATGTTTGAGAAATTGAAAAAACCAGTTCCGGCATTTAGTAGTTATTTCATTGGCTACAATTACGGTGTTGAAGATTGTCAAACTGAAATGAAAACAAAATTCAAGGAGATTGAGAAGTTAAAAATAAATGTTGGTTGTAAAAACTGTATTGAAAATTCAAAATGTATTACAGGTGTAAATGAGTATTGCAATAAGAATAGCATTAATTCGACCATTGACAAAATCCTGTCAATGCTGTGAGGTGGGGAATGAAACTAAATAAACGTGCTAAATTCATATTGAAAATTCTTAAATACTGGTTCAGTGCAGAAAATACAATATTTAATGAACCGTATAATAAAAAACGGTTGGAAGTTATATCAAAATGTATTGACAGAAATTTGACTATGAGAGGGAAACAATGAAACGAACAATCACGAGTGAGGGTGCAATATGAAAGTATTAATAGCTTGTGAAGAAAGTCAGGCGGTTTGTATCGCTTTTAGAAATAGAGGTCACGAAGCGTATTCGTGCGATATACAGGACTGTTCGGGAAATCACCCGGAATGGCATATTAAAGATGACGTTCTTAAAATTATCAATGACAAGTGGGATTTAATGATAGCACATCCACCATGCACGTATTTGAGTTATGCCGGAATGCCATACTGGAATAAACCCGGAAGAAAAGAAAAGCGAGAAGAAGCACTTGAATTTTTTATGAAATTGTATAACGCACCTATAAACAAAATTTGTATCGAAAATCCGTTAGGTTATCCAAGTAAATTTATAAAACATACGCAAGTAATTCAACCGTTTTATTTTGGCGATAGTTATCAAAAACGTACTTGCCTATGGTTGAAAAACTTGCCGAAATTAGTACACTATAATGGAGATGACTTGTTTGGTAAAAATACCCACGTTTCAAGTGGTGAATTTGTTTATTGGACTAACAAAAAAACAGGTAAGTTAAAAAGACAACCAAAATGGTATAGTGACGCATTTACGAATAAACAGACAGACAGACAGACAGCAAGGTCAAAAACCTTTCCCAGAATTGCAAACGCAATGGTAGAACAATGGGGGTCAATATGAAAAAAACAATCACGATTATCGTTCTTGCTCTTGTTGTAGGATTTGCATTAGCAACGTATTACTGGGCTGACCTGAATAAACGCAATAAAATTATCATAGCAAGACAGCACGAGTGGATTGGTAATTACACGCAGTCAAAAGAGATGGCTGATAATGTTTACGAGTGGGCGGTGTACATGTCAACCGCAGGGTTGATAAGCACGATTGAAAGGACGCGATGATGGAACTGAATGAGATTATTGGCAAGGTTATTTGTGGGGACTCGCTTGAGATTACGAAACAGTTACCTGATAACAGCATAGATTGTATCGTTACAGACCCACCATACGGATTATCGTTTATGGGTAAAAAGTGGGATTACGATGTACCGAGTGTTGAAATATGGAAAGAGTGTTTAAGAGTAGTAAAACCCGGTGGTTATTTGTTATCATTCGCAGGTACAAGGACACAGCACCGTATGGCTTGTAGGATAGAAGACGCAGGATTTGAGATAAGAGACATGATTGCGTGGATATATGGAAGCGGTTTCCCTAAAAGTTTGAACATAGGAAAGGCGGTAGATAAATTACAATGTAACGAAAGACATAAATTTTTAAGAACAGATGGTAAAGGTTCTGATAGCGGTTCAGGTTGCTACAATATGAATAATGGTAGTGACAATATGAAAAAAGAATTTATTGATAGCAAAAGCACTTCCGAATGGGAAGGATGGGGTACAGCTCTCAAACCTGCGTTAGAACCGATTACCGTAGCACGAAAACCGTTAAGTGAAAAAACGGTTGTTGAAAATGTATTGAAGTGGGGTACAGGTGGGATTAATATTGATGGGTGCAGGGTTGAATTTGGGAACGAATCCGATAAAAGAGTTGGGACAGATGAAGTAAGAGGCGAAAAAGAAGGATTAAATAGTAATTCAATATTTGGTTGTACAGAAAAAGGTGTGCAAATGTATAAAAATAATGGTCGTTTCCCTGCCAACCTAATCCACGATGGAAGCGATGAAGTTGTGAGTTTGTTTCCGAATACAAAGAGTGGAGGTAAAAAAATATCTGATATTGCAAACTCAGATGGTTTATTTGGATATGGCGGTCAAGTGCAAAACGATTGTTTGCCAAGCGAAGGCTCGGCTTCACGTTTCTTTTATTGTGCAAAATCAAGTAAGAGTGAAAGAAATGAGGGAGGCGGTGAATTAGAAATAAAACAAGAAATAGGTGGTGGCGGAACAAATGACCCCAATGGAAATGATGTATGTGGCAAATATGGAAGCGTAAAGTCAGCAGGACACAATCATCACCCCACAGTCAAACCGATAAAACTTATGGAATATCTTGTTAAACTTGTATCACGAGAAAATGCTATCGTGTTAGACCCTTTCGCAGGAAGTGGTAGCACATTAATTGCTTGTAGAAATTTAGGAAGACAATATCTGGGAATAGAACGTGAACAGAAATATTGTGACATAGCGAATCAACGATTAAGACAGGAGTATCTGTTATGAAAATGGTTTACTTTATATGTTTAATCACAGCATTAAGTTGTGTTATTCAAGTTACAGGAATATCGTATAATATAATATTTTTATCAATAGTATTTGCAGTTACTTTTGGGTTAGAATTTTATATTATAAATTTGCTTGACAATTACATTAAATTGATATATAATATACGAAAGGATAAGTGATGAATAAAATAAGCATAACGCATTTAGACAAGTATCAACTTTATAAACATAAGCAAATGGTATGGTTTAAGTGGTATATAGACGCAATACAGGATTATAAGTTTATGTCGTTATCCGAGAAAGATAGGTTCATATTCATATCACTCGTAGGACTTGCCTGTAAGAGTAATAATTCAATCGTAATGGATAGCAAGTTTCTTGAACGAATACTTAACACTACAGAAGTAACAATTTCACTTGATAATATATCTAAATTAGGATTGATAGTGATAAGTAAAGTTGATAACATTGATGATGTAATTCCTACAACAGATATTGTATTAAATACAACAGAAGAAGTAAAAGTGCCTAAAGATTTTGATAATCTTACCATAATACAGAAAACAGTATTAGTATATAAGAAACTAAAAGGGTTTAACGTTAGAGAAGATAAGGATTGGGATAATGCTAATTTCGGTATGTGTGCTAAATATGCTAAAATTATAGCAACGTGTTTTAATGATGATTTTGATACTATAAAATTATGCATGAAAGAACTATCAGATAAGTTTATTAATAAGGGTTTGGATTGGTCTATAAAAGCAATAGCAAGTAATTGCTACGATTGGAGACAAGAATATGAAAAGGATAATAAATAATGCCTTATTATGGTGAAGTTGATTCTAAAAATTCGTGGAAATTAATTGATACAATATTTGCTGTAATAATTATATTTATTACAATTTTATTTATTTTTATATTGAAATGATTGAACTAAACAAAATATATTGTGCTGACAGCTTGGAATTGATGAAAGAAATACCAGATAAAAGTATTGATTTAGTATTGACTGACCCGCCGTATTTAATAGCATATAAAACAAGTCATAGGAAAGATAAAACACATGAATTTTGTAGCGAAATCCAAGGTGACAATGATTACAAGTTGATAAGTGATTATATAAAAGAATGTTACAGAATACTTAAAGACAATACAGCTTTGTATATGTTTTGTTCACAAGATAGAATTGATTATTTCAAGATAGAAACTGAAAGATATTTTGATATAAAAAATATTATAATTTGGATTAAGAACAACTGGACAGCAGGTGACTTGGCTTGCCAGTTTGGGAAACAATATGAAATGATTATTTATGCCAATAAAGGTAAATCACAAATTAATGGCAAAAGATTAACGGATATTTGGCAATGTGACAGAATTGTTGGTAATGAACAGTTTCATCAGAATCAAAAACCAATTGATATACTTCAGCGTGCGATACTGTGCAGTAGTAAGGAAAATAATATAGTTTTTGATGGTATGGCAGGAAGCGGTTCAACCCTTGTCGCTTGCAAGGCACTTAACAGAAGGTATATCGGGATAGAAAAGGAACAAAAGTATGTTGATATTTGTAATAATCGTTTAAGACAGGAATATTTATTATAGGAGGAATATGAAAAGTCAAGATAACGGTTATCAAGACATAGAAAACGTTACTAAATCAAGCAGAAATCAAAAGGAGGATAACGAGCATAAAAACTCACCTTGCTGTCAGTCGTACATAGGTGTAAGCAAGTGTTTAGTTGGTAACAAGATAGTTGAAACAAGATACTGTGTTAAGTGTCAGAACGTTATATTACGTGCTGACCACGAGAATAGGTGGATATGTACTGATATGCCTATTACCGAGTTTGAATATAACATGGAAGCACGTGATAAGGGATTACAGTTGATTACTGACGATAAAAGTATGAGTATAAAGGAATTTAGACGTCAGAAGGACATAATAAGCACGTTAGTAAGTAAATTAGACATACCACAGGAGGCAATAATTGAAACTAATTGATTACAAGTTGCAATGTAAGTCAAGGTCAGATAAGTTCTATTTGATACCGATAGGTGATATTCATTACGGTACAAAGAATTGTGACGTAAAGAAGTTAGACGAGATAATACAATGGATAGCAATAACACCTAATGCGAGGTGGGTTGGTATGGGTGATGCAGCGGAATTTATTAATATGTCCGACACCCGATTCGATCCACAGAATTTAGCACCTGAATTACAAGGACATTTAGACAATTTAGTGCATCATCAAATTATGCAGATAAGTCGTAAGTTAAACGTGATACGACACAAGTGTATAGGGTTATTAGAAGGTAATCACGAGTATTCAGTTAAGAACAAGTATCATATTAATCCTACTGACATACTTGCTGATAGGTTGGAAACTGTTAATTTATCGTACAATTGTATAGTAAGAATTAATTTTGATTATAAAGGTGGTACACCTACTCGTCATGTTTTAGTATACGCCTCACATGGATTCGGTGGTGGTAGAAAAACAGGTAGCAAAGTTAATAATCTTGTTGATATAAGTCAATCGTTTGAAGCTGATATATACCTTGTAGGACACGTTCACGATAAAGTTGGAATTGATAGAGAACGGTTAGAAGTAGCAACGAAAGGTGAGTTGAAACTGTTTGCACGTAAGAAAGTGTTTGCTCTTACTGGTTCGTTCTATAAGACATACCAGAAGGATAGCTCAAGTTACGGTGAACGTGCAGGTTATAGCCCTAATCCTACTGGTGTGGTTAAGATAACTATAGAACCGTTCAGACATACAACACATTCAGGGCCAAACCCGGCACACATACATATTTCAGAATAAGGAGATATAAAATGATAATAATTTCAGTAGTTCTTTTCGTATTAGTAATGATAGCATTGATAGGTGTAGCAGTAGATAACGATAGATTATGGAATAGACAAATTGAAACGTTTAATGCGTTGAATGATTTGATAATAGGAAACAATCAAAATTTCGAATTTAAATATTATGACTTAAAAGAACGAGTTGATAATTTTAAAATAGTAAGTGAGTTACAAAGTAAGGTTAATATAGATACGTCTAACATAGTAGGCAACTTAATAAGGATTATGAAAGAATCTAATAAGGGGGATAAAAATCATGGTAGAAAAACCGTTGTACAAAAGAGTTCCAAATAAGAAAGGTAGCTTTTGTTATAAGAAGATTATGTATCACGAATTTCCACAACAACCTTCTGAAGGTGTATGGTTAGTAATGAAAAAACCCGGTGTACGAAGTTATGAGTGTATTACACATATAAGTGGCTTACCTAATGAACAGAATTTACCAACAAAGTTAGTATTAAGCAAGTACAAAAACGAATTGTGTAAAATATTTATGCAAAGTGGTAAGAGTGCTCACGATATAGTTACAGAAATGATAGATTTTATAGCAAATTTAAGTGTAAGTAATGAGGAACATATATGAAAGACGAAGTATTGCAAAGCAAGTTTACTTATACACCAAAATCTGAACCTATGCCAGTTAAGTTTAATACTAAAGAGATAGTAAAATGGTTAAAAGAGTGTGAACGTGAACAGTTATCAAAGAAAGATACGTTTCAGTTAGTTATCAAATTTGTACACTTAAAGAAACGTAACGCAGGTGGTCGTATTGGTAAAATCAAAGATAATGAGTATCAAATTGAGATTGATAAACGTTTAACACTTGATTTGATTATCAAGAGTATGTTCCACGAGTTTAGTCATTTCGTACAGGATTATGTTGAACTTAACTGTGGATATAAAATGACTTTGAAAGAAAAAGAAACGGTTGCTAACTATATCGGGTATTACGGATTGCAAGGGTTTAAAATTATTCAACAATGTAAACTTGAGATAGACAAATGTTCATTAAAGTTAAATGTTCACGAATATTGAACGTTCAGAAAACTGAACAAGTGTTCAGTAATATGAACGTCTATTAAAATAGACATTTGTCTACTAAAATAGACAACGAAAGGTAACTAATATGAATACTGCGATTGACAAAGTAAGGGAAAGCGAAACAAAGGGTATTAAAACGAGATGCTGTGAATTACTTGTTACAGTTGAGTTTGACAAAGAAGGGCTTATAACAAGAGTGTCTGCGATAGCCAAGAACGGTGGTTGTAGGGCTAATTTGACTGCTGTATGTCAGTTATTGACAGATATGTCTAAATACGATATAGAACAGCTTGAGGGGTCAGTAAAGCACCTTAAAAACGTTTCCTGTAACAGTTGTGTACATAGAAACGGTGATAAGAGAGAAGATTGTGATAATATATCGTGTGCTTCGGGTATAGCACATATAATATCAAGTTACTTTAAAAAGGAGGTCAAATAATGCCGTATGTTGATAAAAGTAGTAGAGATAAGTTCCGAGACGTTGATTTCCCTTATATAGTATCTCGTATAAGTAAGATAGGTGAGTTGAATTATTTGATAACCAAGTTAGTATTATGTTTCATGCGATTTAGTGGCGAAAGTTATCGAACGTATAATGATATAATCGGTGTGTTAGAGTGCGTTAAGTTAGAGTTATATAGGAAACAAGCAAGTTATTATGAGGATAATAAGGAAAAGGTAAACGGTGGTATAATGGAGGAAATATGATGTATAAAAAGTATTTCAAGCAGTTTGTTAAAGAACTTGACAATAAGATGAAAGTTGGGTATAATGAGTATGGGGATAAATCGTTCAGTAGGTCACCTGTTGAACTTATACAAGAGTTAGAACAAGAAGTGATAGATATAAGTGGTTGGGGAATGATACTATACGTTAGATTAGAAGAAATGAAGCGTGCTATTAAGGGGGTTAAATGAAACGAGTGTATGTCGCAGGATGTTATTCTGCCAATAACGTTATAACAGTATTAGACAATATGCGTAAAGGTATACGTATGTCAACAAGAGTATTACTTGCCGGGTTCTCGGTCTTTAGCCCGTGGCTCGATTATCATTTCACGTTAGCATTACAAGGTGATGAGAAATTAACAGTTGACGACTACTATGGGTATTCAATATCGTGGTTAGAAGTAAGCGATATTATGTTAGTATTACCCGGTTATGAAACAAGTAAAGGTACGTTAAACGAAATTAGTGTTGCTAAAGATTTAGATATCCCGATATATTACAGTTTTGATGATTTAATCAAGGAGGTTAAACCATGAAAGTCATAGGTATAGTATGCCCGAATTGTAAGGATTTTGTATTCAGTAAAGCAAGGCACGATTTAAGGTATTGCAGTTGTAAACAGTCATTCGTAGACGGTGGTCAGGAATCAGTAGGATATTTAAGGATAGGCGGTAAGAAACTTGATGATATTAAGTGTTATAATATTCAGGTTAAACAGAATATTACCGAGTTAGAAATGGACTGGAATAGTGGTAAGGATAAGTACGGAATAATCCACGAAAGAGCATTAAAGAAGTATAAATTAAGTGAGGTGGAATGATTATGGATACAGAAAACATAGTAATTAAAGCAAAGGGGATTAACGGTGATTCAGTAGAGTTTAGCATTCATTGGGATTCAAGTATTGACGATAAGATACATATATTCAGAACTATTCTTTACTTCTTGACTTATGGTAGTAATACGATAGACGAATGTTTGCCTTCTGGTGACATAAGAGAAGATCAACAACAGGAATTATGTACTGAATGTAGAAAAGAAAGGATTGCTGATGAATTACAGAATAGTAAACCTACAAAGAAAAGGAATTAATATGTATTACATACTAAAACTAATATCAATGTTTAGTGAAAAATTGAAAGCTAAATTAAGGTCAAGTGAACTTATATGTTGTGCTGAATGTAAACGTTGGGATAAGTTCTACTGTAAATTCAATAGTGAATCGTGGTGTAAGTATAACAGGATATGAAAGGACTACTATGTGAGTATTGAACAGTTTATACATAAATTCAGTTTACCATATAACTGTAAATGTGGTAACAGGAAATTACATAAAATGGAAATTAGGTTATGCTTACTTTATTGCAGGAAATGTGACCGTAGATATTATATCAATACAGACGGTAAGATACTACCTTATAATTTAGAAGAAATGAGAAATAATAGTGAGAGTAATGAGGATTAGATTATTTATTATTATTTAATCTACCAGTTTGGAATCCTACTTGTGAAGCACCTGTAACTAACGGTAATTTATTAATTCTGTTTATATTATTAGCTATTTTAGTAGGTAATTGCCAACCAGATGTAAGCCAACGTTGTCCTAACGGTGATAATACAAATGCTGAAGTAATAGCATCTATACCTAATAATCTAAATGGTAATAACTTATCCATACTGAAAGCACCTATTTCAGATCCCAACCTACCTAAAAATGCTGTCTGACTTCCAGTTGCTATCTTTTGACCTACTTGATGAGCATATGATAATTGTGATATATCTTTCAATGTTTTTATTTCTTCTGGATTAAGTAAAATATTTAACTTACCATTACGTTCTAAATTTTTAATCTTTTGTGCCAAGTTATTTGATTTAATAACATTAGATGTGGGTGTTGTCACACTTTCAAACAAATCATTAACAAATGCTGTTTTAACATCATTTACTACATTACCACCTTGTTTAGTTTTCTTTATTGTATCAAGTATAGTGACTAATTGGTCCTTACCTACATTAGTATTAGTAATTGTTTTTACTATCTGTTCTGTTTTACCAGTATCAACTAATTTATAAATCTTTTTAGATAATTCACTATCAAGTATTGTAACACCTTCTTTATAATACTTATTAGCTGCACCTAATGCAAATTTAAGGTCGGCAGGTCTTTGAGTTGATATAGCATTATCTAAATCTTCACTCAATAGAGTTACTAATTTCTTTAATTCACCTTGATTACCAGTTACTACAGGGTCATTATAGTTAGTAACTTTTTTACGTAATTCTTTTATTGTGTTATATAATTGATTTCCGGGAATATCTCTTGATAATGATTTTTCTAAATTACTAAAATATTTTATATCTGAAACACCTGCTACCGATTGGGCATCACGTTTTTGTTTTACTATTTTTTTAATATATTCAAGTGATTGCATAGGTTTAACTATTACAGGTTGCCCACTTGCTTCTATTATTCCTGCTGTTTTGTATAATTCGTCTTTTGTTTTAAACCATTCATCTCTAAAATCATCAAGTGATTTTGCCACATTAGTTCCAGTAGTATATAAATCTTGCTCACCGCCTATTTGTTTAACCAAATCTTCGGATTTAGTTTTAATAGTTTGACCTAATTTTTCTACTTTTTTAGATAAACTTGTACCAAATAATGAACGAGCACCTAATGCTTCTAATGATTGTACAGCTGGTGATTTTGATATAGTAGAAGCAGGTAATTGTTTACGTGGTATTCCTAACCGTTCTGCTGATTCTAATGTTGATTTTTCAACCATACTCGCATAGGGTGCAGTAATAGCACCTGTTGCTCTAAATGGATATTCAGCTAATTTTAATGGGCTTAATGATTCTGCTGTTTTAGTTAAAGTAGCTCCTGCTTGTGCTAATTTAGGTAATGTTGCTAATTTACCTGCACCACGCATAACACCACCAACACCGCTTAATATAGACCCTATATCAACTGCAACACCAATAGGGTCGTGATAAGCTGAATCCATAGCTTTGTCTATGCTACCGTATCTATTTAAAAATGCTTTTTTAGTAGCTGACCATAGTTCTTTATTACCAGTTAATAGACCACCTAAAGTTTGGGCTTCTTTACTTGGCGGATATAAAACTTTTAATGCACTCGGTATCATAGCAATATTATTGTATGCACTTAATGGTATATTAGCTATACCACCTAATATTGTATGTACTTCATCTTGTTGAGATATAGGTTTAGCAGTATCGGGATTAAATGAAGTTGCCTGTTTAACAGGTCTTGCAGTATTTGGGTCAAAAACCATGTTATTCTCCTATTATTTTATTTCTTTATACGTACCATCAGGCATTTGCCATGCTTTATTACCATTAGCATCTTCAACTAATATTGGTTCTGTTTGCTGAAATTGTTTAGGATTATAAACTTTTTCATATACGTTACTGTATAATTGAGGATATTTTTTTCTAAAATCGCCTAATGGTATTCTTGCTGCTTGTAATTTAATACTAATTACTGCTTTTATCTTATTTTTCAATTCATTAAGTAAAGTAAATTTAGTTTCCAAAGGTGTAGTAATATCACCTAATCCCTTTTCTACACGAGCTACATCAAATTCAGTAATCGGTCCTTTCTCTTCCATTAAATCACGTGCAGCAGGTATCAATTCTTGACTAACTACACCCAAATATTCAGTTACTTTGGGGTCTTTAGCAAATTCTTGTACAGTAGTTTTACCTTTAGCCAATGCTTGACTTACTAAACCAGTTTTAAAATCACCCAAATTTGTAGCATATTTAGCCATTTTGTCTAACGCTGTTACTGATTTATTCGCACTTGCTATATAATCCTGAATATTTTTACTTGCTTCTACTAATGTTGTCTTACTTGCTGTTTGTTCAGGTGTCATAGGTGCAACAAATTGTTTGCCTATTGTTTGTGATACTGGTTTACCTGTCATAGGGTCTAATGTTATTGTAGGTATAATATATTTAGATTTAGCAGGTATTTGACCTATTCTAAACGTACCTTCAGTATCACTGCTCCATATATCTTGAGTAGTTGGGACTGATTCTTGTTTTAATTGTAAATTATTAAAATCATTCAAAGCACGTTGATTTTCAAGGTTAATATCTTGTTCGTATTTAGTACCTTGTAATTCCTGTCTTTGTCCGAACTCTACACCACTTAACTCTTTCTGTCTATTATACAATTCAGCATCACGTTGTCTTTGATACTCGTGAGCATTTAATGCCTGTTGTAACATCATTTTATACTTATCCTGTTCTGCTTTCTTTTGTAAGTAAGCATTAGAAAATGCACCTATTCCTGTTACAACTGATTTAAGGTTAGCATTAGGATTATACCCGAACATTTCTGGACTTAATTTAGGAACGTTGTATTGTACCATTTTTATTACCTCCCACTTCCACGTAAACCATATTTATTTATGTAATTACTATACATATCAGATTGATTACCATATAATGAATTTTGAAGTGTATAATCCATGTTATTCTTTAATCCTAATCCGCTCATATCTGACATACCTATATTCTGATTATAATTAGCAGTTTGACGTGGTGCGAAAGAATTAGCTAATCCCTTACCTGCTTGTCTACCTGCTTCTATTGCTAACGGATTACCTGCACCGTAGTAAGCACCTGCCACAGTACCTACCGTAGTAAGCAACGGTTCAACCCACGAAGTTTCGTTATTCCTACGTGCTGCTTCACTTTGTGCTAATAACTGCTCATTCTGCAAATTAACGTTATATTCTTGGAAAGCACGTGCCAATTCATCACGTCTACGTTGTTCTTCTAACTGTTGATAACCTAACGAAGATTGCATAGTTTGACCAGAACGTTGTAAATCGTACTGTTTCTGCCAATTCTCTTGGCCTTGCTGGGCTTGTGACGCTTCCAAATTCATTTTAGGTATAATCTCACCATACTGGTTCATTTGTGCTTGATTTAGCTCATTTTGGTAGTAATCCAGCGTAGCACGAGGTCTACCTGCCAACTGTTGACCTAATTGCTGTCTTTTCTTTTCATAAAGAGTGTCTAAACTCTTAAGTACCCCTGATAAATATGCGTCATATTGTTGAGAAACCATATACTACCCCCTTATTAATTACCGTATGCTACACAATTTATATTCACATTATTAGCCGAACCCGAAGTTCCCGTCATTTTAACTATCCTTATTGTAATACTTGTTGCTGTTGTGGTTGATTTGTATACAAACAAGTTCCAATCTGTGCCTACTGGTAAACTATTTAATGAACCCCAACAGTTATCAATCGTTGTTAATCCAGTAGGAACATCATGTTGACAATCAGATTCCCCTATTGCAACATGGATACTTGCCGAATAACTTGAAAAAAAATGTTGACCGTCAACATAGTCAGCATTTAAGTTTGTTACCTTTGTCGTGCTGACAACTTGCAACGGTGGTGTTCCCGTTGCAATCGTAGAAGTAAATGAACTTGCTCTTACGAATAATGTAGTTTGAACACGTTGATTGCTGTCTATTGTAATATCATCAGATATATTATTGTTACCAATCACACAAGTACCTGCAAAAGTACCGTCTATTGTAGTATTACCCGAAACATATAATGGTGTTGTCGGATTAGTGTTCCCAATTCCTATGTTACCAGACACTATTAAACTATTCGCAGGAGCTACATTGTTGGTATAAGTTCCGATAGCCATATTACCATTTACTCCAAAAACGTTAGCTAAATTAGTTGTTGCTATGCTCATTTTACCACTTGCAGAAGTAAACACTAATCCTGCACTTACGTAATGTTTAAAAAAAGTTGTCCCACTTCCGTCTATATTCAATAATAAATCCGCATTTTTACCACTGAAAATACTATTTAATCTTATACCATTTTCCATAGTTGGGTCACCAGAAATTGCAGAAGTAACTATATCCAATCTTTGTGTTGGTTGTAACGTTCCTATTCCAACATTAAGCGAAGTGTCTGCTACTGTTCCACCTGATAAAAAACCTAAATGTCTATTACCCGAACCAACATTTGTTGTGGATACATAAATACCCCATGCTGTGCCATAAGTATCAACAAAACTAAAACCATATCCCTGTGGTTGTGAATAATTAGAATTTGTGTTAAACTGTAATCGTTGTGTACCGGGTATCCATGTCAAAGAACTTGACACTATTGACAGTATAGTGTTATCGTGGAATGGTATTGCATTATTGACAAATCCTGATGTATTAGTACCACCATGATTAATACCCAAAATACCACTTAGCGAATTAAGTAAATGAGTATGACCGCTTGTTGATATAGATACTGCTGAATATGTACTAATAAATGAATCACTTGCTAAATCATAACTTAGCAAAGCACCATCGGTAAATGTAACGTTATTTAATCCACCACGCACTCTTGGTAATGTACCAGTATGATTAGCATTTAAAGCAAGATAATAAGCACCATTTTGGCTATTAAATAAACTTGCGTTAACGTTAGAAACATTACTACCATCACCATAAAAATAGTTTGCCCTTATATCACTTGAACTGTGTATTGCATAACCGTTCATATTAACTGAATTGGTTGCTTTATATGTACTCCAGTTGTCCGCATTGTTAGCTGAGTTTGTAGAAGTTACAATACTGTTAATTTGTATCTGTAATGCACCAGTAGATGTACCTAAACTATTGACTATATTACCTGTTGAGTAACCTATTGATAATAATTGGTTTATTTGATTATTCATTACACCTTGAATATCATTACCACTACCATTATAACCGTTTTGAGTAGTAATGTTTTCTGCTCTCAAAGCACCACGTTGAAACGCATTCAATCTATAATCACCTTCTTTTATATACTGTTTCTCACGTTCTATCATTTTACGTATTACATTATTAAGTATATAATCATTATTAGCATCAGTTTTCCAATCGTTAGTACGATACGGTACTTCGTCAGCATATAAACAAACGCATAATAATAGTAATACTAATCGTTTCATTATCTGTGTATTCCCGGTTTAAACTCGTCACGTGAATAATATATCGTTATCTTACGTATATCATAATTAAAGTTGTTATTACTGCTTGTTACTTTGAACTTGTAATTATAATGCGAGTTATCGCTTGGCATATTAATAATTTCAGTTGAGTACGTACCGCTTGACAACTGAATAGTTTTGTCAGTCCAAGACGTGGTAAATCCCGGACTGTAAGATAAAGTTATCGTGTTTGTGGACACGTTACATTTCCCTGTTATTGCTATGTTATCAATATATACTGGTACGTCACCGAAATCAAAATCTTTACTAATCCACATTGTGTTGATAGTTTTACCGTTATCAGTATCGTCAGTTTCCATTTGGTATATCTTATTACTCGTACCGTCACCGTAATATATGTTATTATCAGTACCTGTTATCAAAGTAGCTGCGGTTATTCCTTCATAACGCACGAATCCTGCGTTGTTATCAAATAGGTATACAACGTTATTATAACTATCACTTCCTGTTGATACTGAAAGATAGTATCTATTATTATATACACACGAAGCAACGTTCTTAACTTGACTGCCAGTAAACCACCCTACCCCGACACTTGCAGTATAAGGATTTTGTGTACCGTCATTACTAACAAAATCAGTTCTCCACCGTATATAAGTAGTATTATTATTCGGTGTCAATATACCATTTATATCTTGGTTAGCTAATATCGCAGAATCACCACCCGGTGCAGGACTTGCAATTGAATATTGCCCTATTTTATACGTTATAGTTGATTTGTTTAATGTAGAGTTATCTGTAACAGCAAATATGTGCCATTTGCTTATGTTCCGTATATTATAAACTGGTGAATAAAACGAGCCATCATTTTTGATAGCATTAATCTTAACTGAATATATTAATGGACTTTGTGTAAACGCACCTTCTACACTCGTCATTGTAGTAACCCAACGGATATACTGTACTTTTGCTATTCCTATATCAGTTATGTTCTGGCCGGGTAAGATTTCTTTAGCAATAGACCAGTTAGAACCGTCAGCCGAAGTTTCAAGTCCAAACTTAATAGTATTAGCAGAAGTAGTAGAAACAGTAGCTTCAAACAATCCCCAAACAGGTGTAGCATAACCAGTATTCCAAGTACCCGATATATATGTTCCTGTTGAATTGTAACTTGCTGTTTCTGCACGTTGATATAGTTTCAAATCTCTTACTTTAATAAACTGCGAATTTCTATCAGAACGTGGGGTTAAAAATATTCTTAATCTTACACCACTTGTTCTACAATTAAATATATAATCATCTTGATAAGGATTATCATAAAATTCAGAATCACCATACCATTGTAAAGTAGTATAATTAAAATATCTTAATATATCCGACCAAGCAGTAGGTGTAATACCACCACCCTGACCATCGGGGAAATTAGTTGCGTAATGGTCACGTGCATATCCTGTTGACCTAAATGGATTAATTATCAACCAATCATTTCTATTATTTAAATCTACAAATTCTGCTTTTATATAACTTTTACGTAATCTTGTGCCAGTTTCGTTTAATCCGTTAGTTAATTCGTATATCCACGATAGTTTAGTAATATTACATTCAGCAAATAATCCTATTATTGTTACTTCATCATTACCTTCTTTTATAGTCCAGTAATTCTTGAAAGATAAATAATCACTTCTATTGCCAAAGTTAAAAGCATTATATCTAACTTTCATATCTATCGTACAAGCTGATATTGTAGAAGTATCAAAAGCCCAATCTTTAGCAGTCACACTATTGTTAGCTTTATTTAATCCGCTATCATATATATCCCAAGCAATTGGTGATATTTCAGTTTCACTTAAACTTGTTGTAGTAGAAATACGTATCATACCATTTTGTATCATACAATTTACACTTGAACGTAACGTGCCAAACGTAGTATCACTATTCCACGTATAATTCATTGTGCTTAATTGAATTGAGTTACCGTATATATCTACGTTGGTTTTTAATACAGTTTTCTCAAATTCACTATCTTTATTCAACCGCCATTCAAACAAACCACCACTATTAATCTGGTTTATATTACGTAAATCGTTATATATCTTTTCACTTATCAATGATACTACACCACCGTCAAATGCACGCAATCCGTCATTAGAGAGAAAAACTAATTTCTCTTTGAAATTCTGCACACTCGCACCGTCTATGCAACCCCATTTATTACTGTAATTCCTTACAAATATTTCTTCTACACTATTACCAGTCATTCCATATATACCACGTTTCTTGAATATTACTTTCCTACCTTGATATATTGAAATCCAAGTTATTATATCACCGTCATCTTCGTTAATCTGAATAGCATTACCACCGTTCCAAGCATCAGTAGACGTAGGGTCTAAATTAGCTACACTAAAATATACCGTAGAAGGACTTCCTGCAACACCGCTTATCCATATTATATCGCTGTCTACTACTATGTACCTTCCTTTAGATATGAACGTATAAGTAGACAAGTATAATCCATCCCACGTTTTAACCGTATCTATACCGTTAGTAATCCATAACTTATCTTGATATATAGCATAATTACATTGATAGAACGTTGACCATACTTTCTCGTTTATCGTAGTCCAAGTTACCCAATCTTCAGTAGCAAATATAGAACTGTCAATTTGGACTATGTACCACCGTTTACCATTCTGTTGATTAAATTCAAACTGTGATAGTATCTGTCCAGAACGTGGCAACGTGCCTTTCAGTTTTGTGCCTAAACGTGACTGTAAGGTATAGTGGTCGTCATATACCATATTATACGAATCCTGCGTATCTTTAATATCAATCTGGCCACTATCAACACGAGTATTCAATCCACCTGTAAAATTGTTGAGTATAATAGGTTCTTCTGCAAGTATTACACTTGATATGAGTGTTATAAGTAGAATTATAATCTTATTCATTATTCTTTCCTACCACCAATAAATGGTATGTTATTAGGTGTTACGTTTAACTGTTGTGCCATTCGGGTTACACCGCTTGACCATAACGTGAAAAACATCTGTGCATTAGGTTTGTTGTCTACTGTCTGTTGATAAGCACACGTATACCATACTATTAAATCGTGATAAGGAACGAACTTGTTTACACCGTTAAATGGAATATCACTACCACTAACCATGTCCGTAGGTTGCTGAAAGTAATCTATGTCTACTATATAAGACGTATCTGCTACTTGATAAAACCCTATCTGTTTACGATTCCAAGATATGTAATAATACGAAGGTGTGCCTGTACTTGCAGTAAACCAATATGAATTTTCGCTGTCTAACTGTGCTATTGTACGTTCGGGTAAGATAGTTTTCATACTTAATATTACCCGGTTAGTAGTAATGAAATCAGTAGGCAAGTCATAGTACGTTGTAGCAGTAATCATTACTATTCGTGTAGACGTGTTTAATGCCCATACTGTGTCATTAATCAACCGTTGACCGTCATTAGCAACAACAAGCAAATCCGCATCAGAAACCCTATATTTAGCAGTATCTGTACTACCAACTGGTTTATCATTAATATTAGCACGTATTTGGTCTAACATAGTAGTCCAATTCTTGCTATACACACACGAAGGAATCATTAATACTATCAATAAAACCGTTAATTTTAACTTCATAATCACCCCTTATTTGTTACATTTGGAACTTATTAGTTACCCAACAAATTATCTAATTCATTACTTTGTAGGGTAACGTATATATACATTATGTATTTATACATTATACCTTTTAGTATAATCACGTTATTCAATCGTATATTGTGACTTGATTCACGTTTTACGTTCATTAAACGTATACGTCAAATTATACTACAATCGTAGTAAGAACGTACTACTATTTAATACCTGTAGTTGCTGAAGTCCGGCCATATATACCTAACGCACCTGCTAAAGTAAGTACGGTTGTTACAATTTCTGTTGACAACAAATTCATTCCCGAAACAGTATCAATCAATTCAAGTATTGCTACCAGAATTGACACTATCATTGACCAAATCGTTTTGCTTTTATACCACTGTTTATTTTCCACAAATTTGCCTCCTAATGTAAATTTGAATACTAACTGTAAGAATTTCTGTATTAGCCAAGTACGTAACATACCCATTATTTTCCACCGTTTAACCTATCGTGCAAATACTGATTCATTAATGCCTGATTTTTGTCAATGTTTTGTAATGCTTCCGATAATCCTTTGTGACCTTCATACCGCTTTTCTTCTTGCTTACTTAATATTTCTATTATTGTATCTAACTTTTCTGATACTTCTGTTGTACTATGCCTGTCGTGGTTGAACATCTTTAATACGAGTAATGCTAAAATAAGTCCTTGTATTCCGTACTGTTTCACGAGTTCAGCAACCAATTCCATTTCAAAAGTTTCCTTTCATTATGCTACTCTGCAAATTTCAAAATGCATTGGGTCTTTTGCACCGACATCACCGAACCAAGCCCAACCATTATCGTTGAATATCTTAATAATTCCAGTATTCATATTGCCAACTGTACCAAACGCATTAGCTGTTGGATTCAAGTCAAACGGACAACCCCACGAATGCCTTGACAGTTTTGTTTTATTAGCAACGTTCCAACGTGGACAATACGAGCCACCGTTTAAGTTTGTATCAAGTACGTTAATATACTTGTCTAATCCCTGTTGTTCAATCTGCGTAAATATCCGTGTTAAATCTTTAGCAACCATTTTGTTAACCTGAAACTTATGCCCGACTAATATCGGTAATTCAATAGCGATTATGTTTTCTTGTACCCATAAAGGGTTGACTAAAACTTCACGTTTATCGTTAAGGTGAAACGGTAATACTCCGAACTTCTTTTCCCATTCGTCATCTTTATATATGAAACGTGCCATTATTCAACCCTTCCCAACGGTACGCCTAATTTCTTAAACCAGTTATCATAATACGTATTATTGTTTTCCTCTTTAGGCATTATCTGCAACTGTAATTTACTCACGTTAACACTAACCGTATTACTTGATATTGAAATAATACCGCTAACTGCGTCTTTTGCTACTGAAATATTCATAATCAACTGAATCTGAACTGCACCGCTTGAAACTACTACGTTAGTGATTACGTCGCTGTTAGATAATCCCATGTTTTTAGGTGTTTTCATGCACCCACAGAATATCAGTACCGATAACGATAATCCTGCGAGCAATAACCACATATACATATTGTATTCGGTTTTCATTTTAATTTTTCTATCAACTTATTTATCCTGATTTTAATTTCATCATTGTAATCATTAATTATGCATTGCACAGTATTGATGATTGCTAAATCATTGTAAACATCACCAGTGCTTAAATTTTTCTGATATTTTTCTAACTTATTAACTAATTGCTTATATACTGTAATTTCCCATATTATATCTTTAACACATTCGCTATACTTGTCATTAATGGTAGAGCTATCAAGTAAATTGACATAATTGGATAATTTGTTTAAATCTAATTCACATGTTTCTACATAAGATAATCCTTTACCTTTTATAAAAATTTCATTCATTTTAATCAAGGTAATCTGACCTTTGATTAAGTCCACTATTTCGGCTTGTGAAATATTTTTTGCTGCTATTTTACTTGATAGTTCAAACCTATTGGCAAACCCCGGGCTAACCAAGCACAAGCACAATAAAATCAGTGTAATTTTTTTCATAAATACTCCGTATAATTCATTTCGTTTACGCTGGGTTCATTACCAAATTCTCGTTTAAATAGATATACTATAAATGCTATCAGTTTTTTCATATCGTTTCAATAGTAACTTTAACCTTGTCTCCATTCTTGAACATTTTGAAATCTTTACCGTCTATGGCTACATTGATTTCAATATTTTCTTTGGTCAATACAGTAATACCTCTGAAACTATCTTTAACACTTTTGCCACTTTTAAACGTGCAGTCAACTTCACCTGTTTTGTAATATATCTTTTTCATAGTTTTATATCAACCTTTTTAATAAACCAACCTTCTCTTGAATTTCTGTCATCTTCATCTTTTAATTTTTTTAAAGTTGCCAATGCTTTTAACTTATCAGTATGACAAAAAGCAACTTTATCACCGTCTGCCAAAACAAATCCTTGACCAAATATGTCGTTTTTAAAACATATGATATAAACCGTGATAAATTTATCTCTAATAAACCAATTCATAATTTCCTTTTGGTCGGTAACAGGACTAAATACTTTAAGTATTAGTACACCCCTACTACCGACCGTTAACGTACACTACACTGGTAATGTACGGATGCCGTTAAAATTCAATCCTATAAATATCGTAACCGTCTAATTTCTTGACTTTTTTGTCATTATCAATTATCCAAACTTGATAGTTTTCATCAACAAATAATATGCAACTGTGATCAATACCGTTAGGAGTTTTGCAATCAATATTAGCGAGTGCTATTCCCGGCAACATTTCTTTTAATCTTATCCATATGAACCTTGATATTTCATCACAATCCCACGTTTCGGATTGATACCGCTTACTAAGCATAATATCGTTAAGTTTAAACTCAACCTTTTCTTTGCTAAAAAGCTTGTACCAATTATCCCTTAATATCGGCTTAACAACAACAAACTTTTTAACAACTATTTCAAGGAACTGTGCTGATATTGTTTCTGGAATACTGTCATCAACAAACCACTTTTTAATCGTATCAAATATTGACATTGTTTATTGTCCTGTTACCATAAAGGTTTCCAACTGTCAACGCTTTTTATCGTTTCACTCGCTACGTATATTTTACTATCAACAGTATACTTTAAAAACGTACCTGAGTAGTATCCGATAGCCGGCAAAACATCAACAGCACCAATAAATTCAATTCCAAACCCCGCTATGGATGTGGTTGATATTGATAATTTTGCAGTGGGATTACTCGTTCCTATCCCGACGTTTCCGCCAGATAATACGTTAAATTTATTTGCCACGTCAAACAAACTCGCTGGCGTAATTTCACCTATCCCGATATTGCCGACTTCTGAAATGCACATTCTTACTGCACCGTTAGTCGTATCAATAAACCGCATTTGGTTAGCACTTGCAAAACCGCCTGCGGTGTCAATAGTAAATATTCCTATTAGGTCAGTACGTTCAAACCGTATCCCGGCTGTTCCGGCGGATTTAATATGTATATTATTTCTCGGAGTGATAGTACCTATACCTAAATACCCATCAGTAGAAACTACAATATGCTGTGAATTTGATAATACGTCTAATGCTCCGATAGGATTAGTAACCCCAATTCCGACGTTACCTGTGTTACCAAACCAAACGTTTGCACCTGTGCCAGCTGTACGGACAATAGCTGTGCTTACTATCAGTCCATTGTTAACGTTAATTGATGACAATGCTATGTCAATAAAGTTTCTGTTTTCTGTGCTTGAGGTTTTGAGGATGTCAATCCAGTTGCGGTTTTCGTTTATGGAACTGCGGTATATCGTAAACCATTTATCAATAGTAGTTAATGAACTGTAAATAACAACACGGTCTGCTGATAAATCTGTACCGTTATTGATGATATTGGTAGATAATATCAAACCGTTAACATCAAGTCGGGCTTGTGGTGCTGCTGTGCTTATCCCCACATTACCGTTACCTAACAGGCATAACAAATTGCCTGCTTGGTCATTTTGGCTTGATACTGCTAACACATAATTTGTCTGCCCTTTGTTAGATAGTATTTCTAAATTAGCATCTGGACTTGTATCGCCAACACCTACGTTACCGCTAATGTTCCATATATTAGCACCAGTAGCGGTTTTCCATAAATGCGTGCTTGATAATACGTCAAAACTTACAAAGGTTGCTGAAATTGTGGAGGGGATTACGTTCAAACTCGTATTGTATTCTATACCACAAACCATACTTGAAACCAACATAATACACGCTAATAATACTTTTTTCATTAATATATCTCCTTAAATAGATAAATAGAATAATTGCGTGGTGGGATAGAAATCCCACCATTACTTTACGGTGTATTAAATTTTGTTTCTACTATGTTTATGATACACGTGCTACCGCCTTCTTTTACTCTACCGAATACTGCACTATTCTGTGTCATTCCAGTAGGACTTATACTATCGCCAACGTGTAATTTTATTACGTTTCCCGACTTCTTATTACTACCTAACGTTCCAGCACCAATACGTAAATTAACTGGTTGTAATGCAGCACCATTACCAACACATATATCACTTACTGTTACAGTTATAGTAGTAATGTGTAACCATATTTTACTACCACTATGCGGTAACGTACTAATATCTACGTTTTCTGTTGCTATTCCCAAATCTGTTAATCCCATTATGGTAACAGTTCCAGTAACAACAGCAGTTGACCCGAACACTATAAAATCTGCAAAAGTAGTAATGTTCGAATATATATTGTCTACTTTAACGTTGGTAACATAGGTTGAAGCAGATGTCACTAACGTAGTAGTTGCTATCCATACGTTCAGTACAGCAGCAGCACTACTTGTCCATAACGTTACGAACGTAACCATTACTGGACTCGTACATATATATATCGTACTCGAATTATCCGCATCGTTTATAATGAGATAGTCAGTATTTTCTTGACCGGGTACGTTCTGGGTAGATATTAAACACGTTGCTTGAAATGAACTTATTTCAATAAATCTAAGTCCACGCAATTTACCCTTATCGTTACCCACGAATTGCCAAGGATTACCTTCTGCAATCACGGTTATACTAACTAAACACATTACGAATAATGAGATTAGTAATTTTTTCAACATCTAATTCACCCCCTTATAATCTTGTTTGTCAATGTCCCACCTGCATAACCACTTGCCACCTACCTTAAAAATATCACCACTGTCTTTACGATACGCAAATCCGCATCGAACGCATTCGGGTTTCGCAGAAACAGTGATGATATTACGTATTCCACCGCCATTTTTAGGTCTTGACTTCGTTATTGTAGCCATTGGTTATTTAATATTCTTGTTCTTGTAAATAACTTGGTAATCATTTGTTCCGTCAGGTACTGTACCAAATATAATCGTGTTATACTGCAAGTTTAACGTATATGCAGCATCATCAATTATACCAGAAGTTGTACCACCGTTAACTTGAATTATGTCATCTGAATAATTCACATCACCGGGAATACCAATTTTCGTAGACGGGCCAACTTGCAACAATATGCTTGTCCACCCAGTGTTATTAGTGGCAAATCCAGAAAGATTTGTCATTGAAAATGCCAAACTCGTGATGTAAGAAAATGCTATATTACCTGCTACACCTGAAGTTTGATATACTGTAAGTGTTTCAGTTTTAGTATCACCATTCTGGTCTATACCAGTAACAATACACTGTCCCCCAACTACCGTCATTGAAGTAATCGGTGTTTGAGCATCAAGTAAATCTGGGCCGTAACCCATAGAAGCTACCAAGTTTCTTGGTTGAACTGGTTGTTTAATCGGAGCACCTGCGTAAACAGTAGACGATTTTGCAACCGTGGTTGTAACGTATACGTTAAGATTATACGCACTTGTCGCAGCTGCTAAATCTACTATCGAAAATGATTGAACAGTCCCACCGTACGTTCCTGAACTATTGATATATTTATACCTGTGAGTAGCATCACCCAAAGTATATGTATCGGTTATCTGCGGTGCTATTGACTGGCTTTCCGAAGGTCTTGTATTCAAACTTGTCGGTCCGCCTGACAAATCAGAATCACAATATCCAACGATAGCAGTCAACATTGTTACTGCTAAAATTAAAAGTTTTTTCATTTGTTCCTTTCTCCTTGTTTAAATTGTTAAGTAAAAATAACAGGGGTGGTACGAGGTATGTATTAGCCGATACCACCCCTATTCTTTAATTACTTAATTAGACCGCCTGTGACTGATAACCACCACGTGCATCAACCCAACCTGAATCAAAACGTGACCGACATTTATACAATACGTCATCAGTATTAATGTCCGCATCCATTTTCTGCGTGGGTTTGATACGCCAAACAAGCATTAACTGATGATACTCTTTATCAGTCAGTAACACCCATGCCCGAGTCGTATCGTTCATGTACGGATTGACAACTAAACGAAGTCCCATTGTGCTGACTACGTTAGATATTTTATCCTGCGTTAACGTTTCTTTTGATTCAAGAATCTTACGTGCAGCGATTTCGTCAGTCTGGCTTACCATAAGAATTTTCGGAATGAGTTTCAACTTAATGTTTCTGTCATTCGGTGTATTCTTAATGTTAGTAATAGCAGCTTCCAACGCAGTCAATGTAAGAGCTGAATTCGTTGAAGGTCTGTTTGACCAAGTGTTACCTGAACCATCACTAAACGTATGGTCAGTAGCAGCAAGAACCTTACCGTCTGGCCCTGTGTATGAACCATTCTGTGCTCTGTCAAAAATGTATGCAACTTCCTGTTCAGTCGTAGCACCTAAACTTTCACCTAACATCATCGGGACCATAGATAACGAATTAGTTTTATCGTCCTCGTATGCTTCCTGTGTTATTCTGACACGTACTTTACGTGTAGAAGGTGTGAACGTTTTACCGTTCTTCATAAAGATTTGGTCTAAAGCATATTCCGAACCTTCACCAGTTGCTTTCGGAATTAACGTAGTTCCAGTAACACCATCCATTTTGGTATATTGACCGTCAATATTCTTGACGTTCATAACTATATCATAAATCGGTGTATCTTTACCTAATGCGTTATAAAAAATCTTTTCGTAGTTTTTATCGTACAAATTTACGAACTGCCCTGAATTCATTATGTTTCCCATTGTATTTTAAATCTCCTTGTTGTTTTAAATTAATTTTTAGAACTTACGTTATCGTAATAATCAATAACAATTAGTCCTTTACACCTGAACCACCGAACTGTAATGCTTCTGGGACAACAGTAAATAAGACACGACCATACTGTGTTCCAACTGCATCTTCGGGTACTAACCGTTGAATTCTGAAAATGTTGTCAGTCGTTGCACTTATATCAACGTATGCTGTATGGCTTGTAACATACAAATCAAACGTTGAACCAACCTGCGTTTGAACTGTAATTGCTGAAGCAGCAGTACCATGATATACACTTGACATTAAAACCTGTCCCGGTAAAATCAATTGTACAGGAATTTCAGTCCCTTGTATACCACTTGCATCTTTAAGAGAAATACCGAGTATATCAGCATCACCAGAAGCGGCAATACGAATCTGACCTGTGTCACCTTCAATTACTACTATGTCACCTGCTTTAAATGTTTCAGAAGCATCTTCCTGAAAATACATTACTTCTTTCGGACCGCTATAATATTGAATTTCATATTGTGCCATGTTTGTAATTCTCCTTATTGTAGTATTTAAACTACTTGATTAATTGATTAAGAAATTGTCAAACCCTAACGGTCTACCAATCTTCTTTTACGTCTAAACCTTTTTTAACGTTCTTGATTTTGTTAAGGTCATCTTTCTGTTTCTCGGTTGACTGTTCAACACGTTCTCTTTCTAACATATTATGTACTGATTTAATATCGTTAGAAGGTATCATGGCAAGAATCAAATCACCGTTTTGTACGTAAGTATGAGAAGCTATGGAAGTGTCTTTATAACGTGTTTTCATTTCTTCCGTTGTAGGCACTAACCGATAACCTCGTGTTTCATACTTCTGTATCTCGCCTGATTCGTTCTTAATCCATTGGAAACTCATCGTTGGATAAGTCGTCTTAACTGAACTGTCAACTTCAAAACCGTCACTCTTAAAAAAATCAACTATATTTGTAATAGTAGCAACCATTAGTTATTCCCCCTTTTTTCCACTGAATAGATTCGGTTTATGTCTTCTTCTGACATACCGCTACGCAGTAAGTTTGCTTTCACTCTTTCATCAACCTCTACCACCTTTTGTACCGATACTTGTGTAGTACCCGGCATTGAATTGGTTGTAGTAAACGCAGGGGTAGATTCTACTGGTTTACCTTTTAATTGTTCCATTTGTTCTTTAACAAGCATATCAACAATAACGTTCTGTTTTTGTCCCTTAACGTTATTTAAACAGTTACGCATTACATCACCACGCATTCTCTCTTCAGGATTAAACTTGTTTAATTCTGTTATGTATGCGGTTCGTACTTCGGGTATCCGTAACGCAGGTTCGGTAATGCTCATATTTTCTATGTTACGCATTACTTCGTTACCTGCCATAACATTCATCATAGATTCCAACTTACGTGATACTGGTGTAATTGCGTTCTGTGCAGCAATAGCAGACGTGTCGTAAAACCCTTGCAACTGGTCAAACGTAGTACCATACCTTTGTTCCAACTGTTGTTTAATTTCAGGTGAAATACCTGCATTAAACGGTTGTTGGTACGGTTGCTGATACTGCGGTTGATGCTGTGGTTGCTGTTGCTGTGTCAGTACGATTGCTTCAAGTTCTTCTTTCTGTCGTCTTAACTCGGCAGCTTCCTGTGTTGCTTGATGCATCTTTTTAACAGCAGCAGGATATGACTTTGCCTGTTTAACGACTGCTTCGGCAGCATTGTCACCAAACGTGCTCTTATCAAGCCAACTTAAATCTTCTTGAGTAGCAGGATTCGGTGCTTGTGTTTGTGTGTCTTGACCAGTTCCTTGTGCTGCCTGTGTTTCAGGTTGAGCAGTCGGATTATTGGTTTCTTCCATAATCTTATTTCTCCTTATTTATTTTTTCGTATCCACTCATAAACATCTTTGTACGCAGCGAGTTCACCTTTTTGAAAGATTTCATCGTCACGTGTAGACGTTTTATCGTACAACGATAACTTTTCTTCATAAATCACTTTAATATCAAAGAGCATTTTTTCTAACCTGCGTACCACCGCAGGTGTATCTTCCTCAAACTCAATTCTACGTAAATTCAATTTATCCATTAATTACATTACACCCGGCAACTGGTCAGTAGGTGTATCTTGTACTTCTTGTATCGGTGCTTGTTCATTCGGTACAACCGCATTCTCGGTTGTAGGTGCTTCTGGATTCATCATTGTCATTTCTTTATGTTTAAGTATCTGTGCTTTCTGATTAAGTAAATCCTGCATTTCTTGTAACTGCTGAATTTCTTTCGGGTCACGCATAATCTGACTTGACAGTTCAGGTATAATGAAATCAACAAGTGCTTTCTTGAGTACAGCAGTATTAACTTCACCTGTCTGGTCACCACCTAACTTTTCAAGTAACATCATTAGTTTCTGTTCTACAACACCCTTGATTGCGTTCTGTGAACTTACTGTAACGAATATATCAATATCATCAAGATATTCTAAATCTTCTCTCGTTAATATCTCGCTTTCAATCTTGCCTTCTTGATTACTGTATCTGAACGATATACCTTTCTGTGGCATATTCTGATATGTTAATTCTAACACGTTTACAATCAACTCTTTTAATCCCATTTGTATTTCTTCCATTAATACACCGAGATTAACCATAAACTCTTGTAAGTTTAGATACTTGCCACGAAACGTTGGTCGTTCAATTTCACTCTCACGACCCATTGCAGTATCGTTAATGATACCCAACCGTTCTACTATCTGCATTAAGAAAGTTTCACGCTGTTTGAAATCTAACTGATTAATCGTGTTGTCTAAACGCTTAAGTGCGTCATGGTCTTTAACAGGTATAACAATTCCCGGCCTGAATACTATTTTATCGGGTGTTAAACCCGATGCTAACTTGTCTGCTTTACACGTATAAATGTCACAATTACTTTTAACTGCATTGTCAACTATCAAATTATCAAACGTGTTTATTTCGTCAGATACTAATGCTAACCGTTCGGGGAAACCCTGTCCTGCTAACATACCTGCAATACGGAATAAAGGTGTTACTGTATATCTGCGTTTCTGGTCAAAATCATTGTTGTAATCACACCATAATATCTTGCCTGTTGAAGTTATGATTAATAAATAATCATTGTATTCACCAGATTCATCTAAATCTTCAAAACAATTTACTGCAAACAACTCATACGGTTTGTCAATGTCAGTAGGTATAGTATCGTTGTTTGTCGCATCCCTTTGTTTATCTTTATCTTCTTCACCTTTGCTTTCTACTTTCGGTAAAGAATCAAGTAACTCTTTCGTAATATCAAACCACCGTTTGTTTTCGTCAGGATGTTTCCCCATTTGTTCAATGTCACGTCTATACTTAAAAAACCTACGTGCTACCCAGTTACTTTCTTCAACATTGGTTGTCCCGACTGGGTATATAAAATCTTCCAATCTGACATTGTGTACTTTAACACCTTCCCACATTAGAATCTGTTTGCCTTCAACTTCCATTTTACCCGATAGTATATTAACCGCATACTTTAACGCATTAATACCTTTTTCTATAATCGTATTTTTTGTATATTTAACACGTTTCTTATATACCTTTTCATAGATAGGCATTAAGATTGCTGTGCCTTCTACTACTAACCGTTCTAACCATTCTACTATCGGTTTATAATACACGTCACGTCTGCGAAACTGTGAATTGGCATACCGTTGAATCTTCATCGCTGCTTTGATAGCTTCGGGATTAGTACCTATCATTTTATACACGTCAACACCGCCAAATAGAGAATCAACAAAACGTGATATGTGTGACCAACAAATCCACGTTATGATAGGCACATTAAAATCACTCGCACCGGGATACGGATAATTAGGGTCTTTCTTACTTGACCAATTCCCTTTAAACCGTTTCCACCATTGAGGAATAAAGTTTTGATATAACTCACTGTTATTACTAACAGTTTGAGTTATAAGACGTGAATATTTAAGTCCTAATTCAGTTTTCTGTACATCAGTTAATGTTTTAACCATAGTTATTTTTTATTGATTCTTTTCTTGCCAATTTTACTTTTGCCAACACGAAACTTTGTACCTTTAGAATCGGTAATCATTTGTCCCATTTTCATGTTTCTCATACCCATTTGTTTGTGCATAGGTTTATGTTCTTTTGCCTCATTACCTTCAGTCATTACCACATATCTACTCATAATTATTTATCCTTAATTACCGCCATAATTTCTGTATCGGGTATGACTTTATATATCTCGTCAATACCGTCACGATTAACTCTCAAATCATATCCCACGTATAAGTGGAACATAACCTTGTCACCTACTTTATAATTCTCAACTTTGTTGCCTGTGTTAGTAATAAAACCTATACCAGCTGTAACGTGTTCGGTATGTGCTGATTGAGGAACGTGCAATCCACTCGCTTTCATCTTTTTTACTATCTCATCTTCTTCCAACTTAATCAAAATTTTATTACCTACACACTGTAAATTGTCCAACTCTACTTGTTTTAAAGCCATTTACTATCCCCCTTATTAATATCCTGTTCTTGTATACCTTGTGTTTGTACTACTCGTTGAAGTAGTAGCAAAAGGTGTATGAACAGCATTAAATGAACGTCTTGTTTCTCTATATCCCATGTAATCCAAACCGAACTGTGAAAACATAAGGGCATCAGCGAAGTCGGGACTTTTAGCCATCTTATTCTTACTGATAATCTTCATTCTACCGTCATCTTTATATTCACGTTGTATCAAAGACAAATCGCTTGTTAACCGTGAATCGTTGGGTATTGCTATCTTATTCAACCTGAACGCTTCTTTTAACTTCCAGTAATATTCCATTCTTAAATTAAGAAACTGTTCATTTTCACTCTTTAATCCACCGTTGAATCCAAGACAGTTATACATATCGCTTAAATGGTCAATCACACCACCACCCAATCCAACGTCATCTATAACTATCACGTGAGGTTCAAACTCTTTTGCTATTTCAATGATACGACCTATTGTATCAGTCAACTTCTTATCGTTTGTAGCTACAATATCACGTTCAACCCAATTACCAATTCTTTTAAGAAAGACCGAACTGTCATCACCTTCTCGTGCTACGTCTACTGCAAGTATTCGTGGTGCGTATTCGTCAACTTCCATTAAACAATTTACTGCCTGTGTTATGTCACTCGGATTAAATAACTGGTCATTACTGGTAGTAGGAAACTCGCCTAATACCTGTACCTGATATTCAGGACTGTCTTTACCCCATTCATTCTCACGTTCTTCAACCCACGCCTTACTAACTAATCCCGGTATGACTTCCCTACCTAACTTAACATTAGGCGTTTCAAGTGCGTTAATCGTAAAATGCTGAAACAAAGGTGCAAAACTCTTGTCATAGAAACTTTTATAAAACCTGTGTGTAGTATCCACAAATTTAGGTGGATTTCCTATCAACAGCATCTTGCAGTTTTCTGATGTCATCAAGTTTTCAAGTGCTTCCCCAATAACCGGGTCAAGCCCTGCTGCTTCGTCAACTATAATTAACACGTGGTCGTTATGATAACCGCTTATACGTGCTATCTCGTCAGTTGATACACCGATAGAGAAGTGTTTCGTTGCTTCGTCTATCACCAACTTGGTCTGCATACACTTGCTTGTTAACTCAACACCTTGTGAAGCCAACCGTTCCTTCATTTTCTTGTGTTGGTCACGTATTTCACCCCAAAGAACGTTTTCTAAATGTGCAAATGTCGGTGCTGTGGTAACTACCGTACTTGGATAGTGCATATGGTTGAACCACAAACACAATCCTGCTGCTAACTTTGTCTTACCACTTGCAAAACAACTCTTTACCGTTACCCTTCTATGCTTATTAATCGCTTGTGCTATGCTTATCTGTGTGTCCCAAGGTGTCCAACCTATTGCATTCTTGATAAAGAACACCGGATCTTTAAACTTTAATGCTAATTCGTTATCATTCATCCGTTTTGAAATCTAACTTGATATTCTTAACCCGATTACCGCTTAAACTTATATCAAACTTGGGATTATCGCTTTCTTTAATCAACTTATTAATAATCTTTTTTAACCAGTATTTCTTACTTTCTGAATCTATGTTAAACGTTTCCGTTTTCATTTGATAAACTTGGTGTAACATCTATAACATTCCTTGCCTTTTCTTCTTCTACCGCTTTCTTTATGAACGATACGAAATTTGTGACATTATTAACCGTAGTGGTTGTTTTTGTTTCTTCAGGTACATAACCACTTAACAAGTTCTTGAACGCACCTGTTAGATAGAAGGCCGATTCTTTATCTAATTTCTCTTGAGTAATAGTGTCAAGTACCATTTCTGCCTTATCTAATGCCGATTTATTCAAAATATCCATTCTTTGCAACATTAACTTATTATTATATTCGTGCTGTAATTTCTCAATATCCTGTAAACGGTCTTTATTGACTTCAATATAATGATTTACAGTAGTGTAATGAACACCGTATTTCTTGGCTAATGCAACCTTGCTACCACTTTTAAGCATATAATCAACGAGCAAGTTATCAATCTGGAAATTAGTAAGTTGTATTCTATTACTATTTACTTTACGTTGTTTAATTTCAGTCATATTTTATACATAATATAGGGGAATACTCCCCACATATATCCTTACTGACGTGAGTGATTATTAAATAAGTATCTGAATAATTAAGATATTTTCAAGCTCTTAATAGCTTTATTTCTTATTCCTATAACCCTTATAAGTTAATATAACGGTCTTACTTGTATAAGATTCATTATCCGTACACTACGTTATGTGGTCGGAGGGTATCACCCCTAAAGACATTGCCTCCAATAATACAGATAATTAATGATTCTCTTTTGATTTATTATAGTGTTTCAACAACGAACTTAATAGAACACTTTGCTAACAATACTTATTTAATGAGCAATTTGATTTTTGATGAATGACTGATAGGGCGTGTACAAGTATAGGACACGTTCAATCATTCATTAAGAACAAAATTAAATCATTAGAAAGAACAATTGGGGCTAATATATAGTAATACACTTAATTTCACGTTTGTCAAGGGGTATTTTTTATTTTATTATTTCTATCGTCGGAAACAATATTTTCAGTCGGTGACATTTTGTAACCAACTCAACCCTTTATTTATAAAAATTCATATATTTTTCATACGCATTATTCAACCACAATAATACAAATTCTCACCCTTTCACTATTTCATACTCTTTATCCAATCGGTGAAACTTATATCCTGATTCACAAATGTTACCTTATCAGGACACTTTCATATCTTGCAATATAACTATCACAGTTTCATTTCAACCTTTACTTTGCATTATATTACTTCACAAGTATTATGTACCAATATTTACTTATACCTAAACTGCGTATCTTATTACATAGTACGTATATTACCACTAAATCTACATTTAATCAAGCTACAACGCATTTAAACCACGTTCCTGCTCATTCTACACTATACTTGCTCGTACCTCTTAATCATATATAATTATCATTATCGCTAATTTACTGTATTTATTACTAATTACTAATATATTACTAATTAGTACTTGTATATATAATAATGCTTAATCAAGAAATACATCATAATTTGTGTTATATAATAAATACTTGATTAGAGAAGATGATACAATTTGTGTGTAGTAGTAGGGGTATAGTAATAATAAACTTCCCCCATACCGAATTCCATATTGTATACTATATTATTGTATACTAAATGACTTATATTATATATAGTAACATAGAGTATGTAGTATAGTGTATGATAACATTTATTATGTTAACTTAATTAAGTATTATAATGCATTATAATCAATTTATTACTTATTACTGGTTATCAATACTATATGTAGTAATATGTATACGTATACTTACATATAAACTATCCATTACTATCTTTTTAATAGTATTAGATAGTATATGATTAGAGTATCATAATAGAGTTATACGTATAACCATACAAGTTACTAATAAACATAATACTATTATAACTAATAATAATAATATATAATATATATATAAATGGTTGATATATATATCATATTATAGATAATATCCTTGATAGGTGTTGACTTACCAACACGTTATACAGTAATTAATCTTATTAATATATATAATATAACAGTAATATATAATTATAAGTATATAAAGCAATAAGAGTGCCAAAGTAATGGCGGAACTATACTTATTACTAAATTTAATAATAACTATATCTTGCACAATAATCAGTGCTATATTTTGGAATATACTAAATAGACACTTAATAATACAATTAAACGTTGTCTAACATTTTGGCATAAATATTGCATTGATATAATAAGATTATAGACAATTAAACGTGTCGGTAAGTCTACTACAGTCTCTTAATAGAGACTTAGATAGTCTCTATTAAGTAGGTATAGACTTATTAACATATATTCAAGACTGTAGTTATAATTCATTAATACTTATATATAATACTTGTTATACAGTAATATATAATTATAATATAAGTTCAGTAAGTATAAAATACGGTATAATTGATATTATATGTTAAATTACTGTTTAAAGTATATCCTACAATGTCACGCAGTACGGTTTAATTGCGTTCTAACGTGCGATTATAGTACTTATGGTATATTATCATTACCGGTATAATCTAACGCGTTACAAGTCAATTATGTTGATTCTTACCAGTTAATAACTGTAATATACTACTATCGGGTATAATATAGCATTAAACAAGTAATACTTGACAGTTATCAGTTATATCCGAAATGGACATAACTGAACTGGTTAAAATTTGTAACCGGATGAACCGTATAAATTGTATATCAATAATTGTAAGTATACCAATATTATACGGTTGTAATCATATGCAGTTATCAATAATTGTGTATGCAATAATACAAAATTGATATAAACTTAATTTACAATTTATAATTTTATAAAACTAAAAATCGTATTTTGTCATCATAATTACAAAATATTATTTTGTTAAGATAATAGCAAATTTTTTATCAATCTACTGACGAGAAAATATATCTTTATTACTTTTTCAATCGTGTAATAAAGAAAATATTATCAAACAAGTCTTGACTTTTCACTTTTAATTCAGTATTCTTATATTGTAGCAAGAAGTTAAGTTCATAAGTCCTTAAGAAGTTCAAGGCAGAACGGAGGATAAAAGTTATGGAATTTAAAGAATGTCAAGACATGATAGTAAAGATGGTCAAAAACGGAGAACGGTTTTATGGAGTTTCCAAAAATAGCACGAATAGTATTATTGAATTGATGTATATTAGTGATGAAAAAATTCCGTGCAGATTCACTCCATCAAAAGAATTATATAAAAAAGTGGGTTACTCTAATACGAAATATGCTTTTAGACGTGGTGGTTACGGTTATTGCAGAATACTCGATATATGCGAATCATTAGTATATGCTTATAATATCAAAGGTTTCTTTCCTGAGTAGTAAAGTAATGAAGGCGGTTAAAAAAGAGGATGAAAAATGAAAATTGAAATCAGACACAGATACACAAACGAAGTTATTTGCAGTGGTGAGTTCGAAAGTTTTAGACAGGCGGTGTATGAAAATAAAAAAAACCTAAGCGGTAGCGACCTAAGCGGTAGCGACCTAAGCGGTAGCGACCTAAGCGGTAGCGACCTACGCGATAGCGACCTACGCGGTAGCGACCTACGCGGTAGCAACCTACGCGATAGCGACCTACGCGGTAGCGACCTAAGCGGTAGCAACCTACGCGATAGCGACCTACGCGATAGCGACCTACGCGGTAGCAACATAAGCGGTAGCGACCTACGCGGTAGCAACCTAAGCGGTACCAAAAATTTGTTAAGTGCTATTGACTACATTAACGACACCTTTGAGAAAACTGAACAAGGGATAATTGTATATAAAAGTTTTCACGAAAATTATACACCAAATAAAAACTGGGTTATCAAGGAAGAATCAATACTGAACGAAGTGTGTAATTTTAACCGGGTTGATTTATGTGGTTGTGGTATTAATTTTGGTACTAAAAAATATGTTGAACAAAACTGTGAAAACAAAGTATATAAATGTCTAATTAAATGGGAATGGTTAAGCGGTGTATGTGTACCATATAGTACGGATGGCAAGTGTCGGTGTGAAAGATTACAGATAATAAGTGAGGTTAAAAAATGAAATATGACGTATGGAACGCAATGGATTATGTCAGCAAAATTGAAGAAAAGAAACATGGGAAGTATGTCAATAAATGTTTAACTATTGTAATTTCTTTAATATTGTTTACCGGGATTGTTTTAGGAATGTTAATAGAAAAAGAATTTAACCTAATAGGAGGGTTACTTAAATGACAGAAGAAGAAATGAGAAACATAATTAGAAAAGAGTATTTTATAAAAATGTGGAATAATGATGGTTATTTATGCGTAATATTAAGACATCCAAGTTCGTTACATTTATGTGGTTATGTAGGTTTGAAAAAACAACACGAGTTGTATGAAAAGCATTATGATAGTATTAATATTGTATGTCATGGCGGTTTAACATTTGCAAGTAAAATGAACTGGTACGAAATTGAAGATTTATGGTTTATAGGTTTTGATTGTGCTCATCATGGTGACATAACACCATCGTATATGTATCCCGGTGAAATACACGCAATATATAGAAATATGGAATATGTAACAAATGAAGTTAATAGTATAGTAGAACAATTAAAAACAAGTAAAAATCTAATAAAAAGAGAGGATAATTGAATGACAGAAAATGATAAACAGTTGCAGGTTGCAGAAGTAAAAGAAGTATCACAGTTAACAGTATGGTCAGAAACGCAGTCACTTGGTGAAGTGTTCTATAAATCGGGTATGTTTCCTGATGTAAAATCACAGGCACAGGCGATAGTAAAAATTTTAGCAGGAAGGGAACTGGGTTTACCACCTATGATTTCTATGTCTAAAATTTATATGGTTCAAGGTAAGGTAACTATCGGTTCTGAACTAATGGCAGGTCTTGTCAAGAAATCTAAAGAGTATGATTATAAAATAGTAAAGTTAGATAATGTTATATGTCATTTAGAGTTTTATAAAGGTACGGTTATGTTAGGTGTTAGTGTATTCACTATTGATGATGCTAAAAAAGCAGGGGTTGTAAAGACAGGCAGTGCGTGGGAGAAGTTTCCACGTAATTTACTTTTTGCACGTGCTATGTCAAACGGTTGTCGCTTTTTCTGTCCGCAATTAATCGCAGGTGCTTATGTTCCTGAAGAATTAGGGATAGAAGTAAACAGTAATGAAGAACCGTTAAAAGCAAACAAAACAGTAATAGAAATCAATCCCGAACAAACAACGGTAGAGGAGATATAAAAATGGCACATAGAGATTATGCAAAGAAATATCCAAGTGTTACAACCATATTAGACGTTTTATCTAAAAAGGGTCTTGAATATTACTGGAAAAGTAATACACCTGAATTTATAGAACAAGAGAGTGCTAAATCTAAAGCAATAGGGACACAGGTACACGAGGTATTTCAGAAACATATTGAAGCTGAAAAAATAACGTTTGAAACTGAATATCCTGAAGAAGTAAAAAACATTATCAATTCTTTTTTTAAGTTCAAACAGGAATATCCTAATGTTAAATTAAAACGTGCTGAACTTAAAATGGAAAGTGATAAATATGGTGTAAACGGTACTTGTGATTGTATAGCACACGAAGATAATCAATTAGTATTACTTGACTGGAAAAGTTCTAAATGTTATGTGGGTGAAGTAGTTAAAACTGGTGTACATAAAGGTGAAAGTAAGGAAATTGATAAACCTAAAATATATCCCGAATATTTGTATCAGACAGTATGGTATAGTTACTTGTATTATGATGTATTTAAAGAACCAATTAACAAGTGCAGGATAGTTGTTATGGCAAAAGACAAGGTTGCATACGACACAATAACTATTGATGACAGAATTATGGCAAACATATTCCAGAATGCGTGTTTACCTGCATTACAGTTATTTAACGTTCAGAAAGAAATTAAATCTATATTAAAAGGCGAGTAAATTTTATGGTAATGAGAAAGTTGGGCGGTATGGCAAACGAGAAACAGAACGAGTTTTTAGATGTGGGGAAACAGGTTTTTACTATACGTCAGATTGATTTTACGTCAAGTAAAAAAGGTAATAAGCAGTACGTTTGGTATTTTATGCACATTAGTGGTATTGAATTGAGATTGTATACATTAGCCGAAAAGGGTAAACGGTGGAAACTCAAAGAAGTTTTGGCAGTATTCGGGATATTACCAGACGAAAATGGTGACATAATGTTTGATGAAGAATCGTTATTTAATAGTGTTGTCGTGTGTGATGTTGTACTTGAAACTGAAGGTGACTTTAAGGGAAAATTGAAAATATCAAAAGTATTATCATTAGTCAAACCTAACAATATTTCTAAAGTCGCAGATACAGCATACAATGAAGAAACAAATCCGTTCGGTGATAAGCCAGTTGAACAGATAGGGCAACCAGTTAAAGAGAACGTTGCACAACAACAGAAATCCGCATTAGAAAACTTACAAGAACGGTTGAAAGAAAAACCTATTATATGTGAGAAATGTGGCAAGGAAATGAGCAAGATTGAATCAGCAGTTATATTCAACAAAATCGGTAAACTTATTTGTACCGAGTGTCAGGGGGATAGCGAATAATGAACGATAACAACATGGAAGCTGTAACCGATAAAGACATAAAAGATAAGATATTCAGTATATTGATTGAAAATCAAGATAAGAATATATATAGAGGCCAGATACTGTTACAGCTTCCTGTTGCTATTTCTGACAGGGAATTAAGGTTGATATTCAGGGAAATGGTGTTTGACGGTTACCCGGTAGGAAGTGATGCACATAACGGTTATTATGTCGTAGACACGCAGGACAAGTTTGAACGGTGTATTGCTGATTACAAAGCTAAAATGATAAGTATAAATCAAAGATTGAACCAGTTACGGTTAAACATTAAAGACAAGTTTAACGTAACGGTTCAATATGAATTGGGGTTATAATGAAAAGCATAATAATTAACGAATTAATGCACGTTAGATTACATAATATGTCAAGTGAATACAGTAAAAAGTACGGTATATTTATCGGTATGCACGATATTGTACACGAGATTTATAATAGAACGAGTGATTACGAGATTGAAGAAATAGTTAAATGTATAGCAGAACGTAAACTTAAAAAATATGAGGTGAAAAATAATGCGTAAAATATCGTTTGAGTATATCGGATATGACGTGCATAATAGGGAACATAGAGGTTGGTCAGTTGCTGAAATACCTGTTAATGTTAAACTTAACTTTGATTTACTTGATACGGTATTACAAAGTGTTGCTGATAAGATACAGGTATTCGTATATATGAAAATTACAAAGGTGGTGTTACTATAATGAATAATTTATGTTTTAATGTTTCTGTTACACCGTCATTAAACAAGTTAAAAGGATTTTGGGCTTGTATGAATTATAAGAAAAAGTATCTTAAGGAATTGCGAGGTTATGATACTTGTTATAAATTAGAAAATAAGGTTAAAGCAAAAGTATCAATAACAAGGAACGGTAAGAAATTACTTGATAAGGATAACTTGTATGGTGGATGTAAACCGCTTATTGATGCTATCAAAGAATTACACTTAATTGTAGACGATAAAACACAATGGTTGGATTTGCAAGTAGAACAAACTGACAAGAATAAATTACCTATTACTAACGTGGTAATAGAATACGAAAAATACGATAAGGAAGGGTATTATAAATGATATACCTAACAAAACTTATTTGGGAACAAGTTATGCGTTATAATCAAACAGTTAAATTAGTAGATATTTGCTTGACATTATCGTTACTAATTGTTATAATGTTTGCAACAGCGATAGTATATGACGAAACTAACAGGAGAATAAAATGAACAAACACAAGAAACGTAAAGCGGAAGCCAAGAAGAAGGCGATTGACAAAATCAAGCAGGTTGATTGCATGGATTGTCATCAGATTATTTGTCACGGTTGTCCGAATGAAATTACACGAGAGGACATTGACAGTGATAAATATGATGACAACAAAAACAGAAAGGCGGGTGCGGTATGAATGATTTTATATCTGAATTATTTTTCGGTGTACGTTGGATTGAATTTTGCTGGGGTTGTCTAATATTGTCAGTTTCTTTTGCCATATTTGTGTCAATATTACATGAATTAGTTTCACCCGATAAAAGTGAAGTTATTGGGAATATCAACCAGGAAGAAAAATCTAAAAAGGGAGAGTAAAAACTATGAACATCAGACATGGGGATTTAGCATTGATTCAGATTGACAGTTTACCGGAAGGACTTGCTGAAACAGATTCCAAAGTTATTATGACTGGAAGTCACAAAAATGACCATTATTTTGATAATGGTAAATTGTATCTAAAAAACATTAACCGTTTTGTATTCGGTTATTTTGTTGCATTTTCAAATACAAAATTGTTTCACATTGAACATGGTAAAAAAGTATCTAATAATCCAGTTCGAGAGTCACACGTGCCACAAGACATATATGAATTAAACAAACAGCATGAAGATACTAATCAAGGAATGAAACCAGTAATTGATTAATTAGGGAGATAACATGAAGGAAAAAATTTACAAAGGTAATATAAAAATAACTACTGAAAATCAAAAAGAATGGATTGAAAAATTAAAAGGTGTTAATAACATTACTGGTGACCTGTACGTGAAAAGCAACGTCACACTACAAGCACCACAGCTTAAGAGCATAGGCGGTGACCTGTACGTGAAAAGCAACGTCACACTACCACAGCTTAAGAGCATAGGCGGTGACCTGTACGTGTACAGCAACGTCACACTACCACAGCTTAAGAGCATATGCGGTAACCTGTACGTGAACAGCAACGTCACACTACAAGCACCACAGCTTAAGAGCATAGGCGGTGACCTGTACGTGAAAAGCAACGTCACACTACCACAGCTTAAGAGCATAGGCG
>ERZ1292632.522-Hain-H43-01um-R2-522-length-42073-cov-7_pt1 | contig 42073 bp, 62 predicted proteins | sample MGYA00564407_ERZ1292632 | MGnify/ENA primary metagenome ERZ1292632 (study PRJEB36523, sample SAMEA6512637) | groundwater metagenome | collected 2019-01-08 | study: AquaDiva: Metagenomics assemblies of 32 groundwater samples | reverse complement strand
ACGGCATCGGACAACGGTTGGTTAAGACTCTGCCAACCGTCAACAGCGGACACCCGACATTTCAGCTAACTGCTGAAAGAGTAGAGGTTGAGGGATGCCAAACGCTGCCTCAGACGTGGCTTGCGTATAGTATCGTTCGACGTCACGAAGAAGAGTTTTGGTCCTTGTTCGAGCGGTGGGCTCACCAAAACAAGACTCCACGAGTCTTTGTTACAGTGAGAGCACATTGAGCACTTCACCTCACTACCACCTGTGTCCGTATTGCGACCGTGAAGCGCCATGCTTCGCGGAACCCTGCAACCGGCCTTACATGCTCGATTGTAAGCAGTGTCCACAACAACCGGAGGAAACGCAAAGCGATGAGTAAAAGCACAATGAACATCGAACAGATACAATCTCTCTGGCTCGCCTCGCTCAAGAGCCAGTACGTCTCCGAGTCTACCATTCGGAAATACGGAATTTTCATGCGGCAGTTAGCGGTTTGGACGCAAGAGCAGCGTCTCGCCATGCTGGACTTGACCACCCTGCACTTGCAACAGTTTCTTGCTGGGCTGCCGATTTCTTCCAACACCGCGCACAAGCGGATCGCCACTTACAAAGCGTTTTTCAACTTCTCCGAAGAGAACGGGTTTATCCCAAACTCTCCGGCCCGGAGGTTGAAAGCCCCGCGTTTCAAGGTTCCCGACCGCAAGCCTTACACCCAGGCTGAAATCATCTCCATCCTGGAGGCTTGCTCGCGGGTTGGCCAGCATCCCTATGAGCGGCTGCGGGCGAAAGCGGCGGTGCTTTTGATGCGGCACCATGCTCTACGGATTTCCGATACCCTAGCTCTACGCCGAGACTCCATCACGCAAGAGCGCGGAACTTGGATTCTGCGACTCAGGGCGAAGAAGAATGACCGGGGAATTGAGCATCCGGTCCCTGACGTCGTGTTGGACACACTGCACTGTTTGCCTGTCCCGATTGGCGTCAATGGCCAAGGAACCAAGTATTTCTTCTGGAATGGTGTTGGGCGCTTCCAAAACGTCATGGACAACATGCAAGCGATTCTACGAGACGTTTACCGTGCGTCCTGCGTTCCTGGAGCCTGCAATCACCGCTTTCGACACACACGCGCCTCTGAGATATTGGCCGTAGGCGGCACTATGCAGGACGTGGCCGACTTCCTGGGGATTTCGGCCCGGATCGCGGAGAAGCACTATTGTAAATGGATGCCTGAACGCCAACAGCGGATCACGGCACTCATGGAGAAGCTGGAATTGCGCGAAGAGGGTTACGTACCTTCCGAGGCACGTCCTAGCTGAAAAATGGGACTACCAGTACGCCGTGTCCGGCTTCCAGCAGTCCTATGAGTACCAGGACAAGCCCGTACCCCAAGAGGCACCCGGAAAGATTTTGGCTCGGCATGACGATTTTACTTGACAACCGCTTGGACAGATTTTAGTCTGCGAGACGACATGAGCACAACTGGAGAAAAAAGATTGGGTTTCGGTGCAAACACTCTTCTTGGCCGGGTGGCGTGCACTGGAAGCGCCGGGGAAGGCGAAAGCCTTCCCCAAACGGCGCTCCTCAGAGACGCTTTGGAGACTTCATCGAGGACCTGAACAATGGGCACAGCAATCAACCTTTCTGACCGCGCGTTGCTGGCTCCGCGCGTTTCCGAAGAGCGCCGCAAGGATTCGGCGTTCCGGGAACGAGTCGAAGCCGCTCTGCTCGTCCTGCTGCACCTGGAGCCGGACCCAGGGAAGCGAAAAGCCTTTATCGCGGGCATCCGGTTTGCGATAGCGGCCATAAAGAGGGAAGCATGATGAGGAAAAAACAGAACTGGAACTGGGGCACCAAAGACGAAATCCAGTTTCTAGCGGCGCTGGGGAAATCTGGCCGCAATGGGCAGCGGTTGGAACTGTTGCGGAAATATCTGCAAACGATGAACTGGCGACACGAGTGGGTAGGGATGCACGCGGATCGCATCCGGGAAGCCTGCCAACATTTCATCACACTGGAAACGGAGCTGGGAGGGAAGCAATGAGCCTGCGCACCGGAACTAAAGGCGATTGGTTTATTTTAGGCTTGCTCCTGGGGATGTCCATCGGAGGCGTGCTCATGCACATAGTCATGGGCTACTGAGAATAAACCATGTTGGCTGAACTTACTCTTGTTGTTGCAAGCTGCACTCTTCCGCTAAATGTCTCTGTCATTGCGCCCGATCTTGACTGGGCCTGCCAGCAAGTCGAGCGGGCTTATGCCTCTGCTCTGAATAAAGCCTGGTTCGCCGAATACATCCAGCCGTGGAAGCCGCCGGTGTTCCCGTGGGATTCCTACCAGCTGGAGGACTTTGGCCTACTGGAAATTGTCGAGCATTCCGGCCCGATGTTTCCCTGTTCCCAATCGCTCACCGGCTTCTGCGCTGGCAGATTCAACACGGAAGTCTGGCCTCCCCGCCTGGAGTATGCCCGCGAGCATGTAGGCGTGCTCGTTCACGAGTTTGGCCATGCCTTCTACTGGCGGCATTGGGAGCGGTATGGCCCCGGCGTCCATACTTGCGTTGGGCATAACATCCCGTGTGACCCGTATTGGGAACTCGGCGAAATGATCCAGAACTTCCTGGACTGCCCCTATCCGGGGGTGAGGAGTTGCCAAACGCAATGATTACGCTGGAATCCACGCTGATTGCAGAATATATGAGCAGAGAGTATCGCCGCTAAAATGCGGCAAAAAGAGGGAAACGATGTTGATCTGGATTTTGTCGAAATTCCTAGGCGGTAAAATCGTCTGGCTAATCTCCTACACTGGGAATATTTACAAGACGATTGCTTGCCGACAAAGAAATGGGCAGATGTGTGCTAGAGTCTATCCGGTGCCAGGCGTCGGGCATGTTCGATTGCACCCCCACGGCACCGTCACAGGAGAATCATTTTACATCACCGGCTGGGCGAGCAAATGCCCGGCTGGGGCCGTGGCTGCGAAGAAACAAACAAGGTGCAGTCATGGCGTACTGATTCAATTCGATGAGAAAAGGGAGGCATCATGGAAACGATCTTCATAGGAATTGACCCTGGTCTGACGGGTGCCGTGGCGGTGGTGCACCCGGAGCGGACGCCGGTATTTTTCGACACCCCCGTTCTCAAGGTCGGAGACAAGCATGAGTACAACGTCGCTGAAATGACTGCACTGCTACGTCAAGTTGCCCCGGTGGTGGACGGAGTGCATGTGGCTATCGAAAAGGTTCACGCGATGCCGGTGCGTCATTCCGTGAACCGTTGCCCATTGTGCGGACGCGGTGATTCGATGGGCAGCGTTTCAGCCTTTCGGATGGGTTTTGGACTGGCGCTCTGGATTGGGATCGTAGTCGCCCTGCGCCTGCCTTACACGCTGGTAAGTCCGCAGCGATGGAAGGGTGCGCTCATGGACGGCCAGCCCAAAGACAAGGACGCCAGCCGGCAAGTGGCGATGCGGTTGTTTCCGAGCGCAGTGCCACAGCTCTGGAGGAAAAAGGATCATGGACGCGCCGATGCGCTGCTGATTGCAGAGTGGGCGAGCAGGAACATGGGGTTTTGAAATAGTCGAAAAGGAGGCACGATGGCAAAGCAAGCACAGTTGATTGAGGATCGCGGAATTGAGGAGATTGACAGGGCGGCAGAAGCCTTGAAAGAGACGCGCACGCAGCGGATGGCGCTGCTTCAAGAGGAGATCAAATTGGCCGACGATTTGCTGAATCTGATGCGTAAGCACAAGCGGGCTACCTATTCCTTCGATAGATATGAAGTGGAAGTCGTGCCGGGCAAGGACAAAGTCAGGGTGCGAACTCCGAAAGAAGAAGTGGAGGAGGAAGATGAGTAAACGACAGTCGGAGATCACCAGGTTTTTGAATTTCTATCAGAGCTTGGGCGAAGAGGCCCGCAAGATTGTGGCCGAGCAAGTCCGGGATGCGTTCAAGGGTTTGGCAACGCCGCGCGCCATGTGCGACAAGGGCAAGAAATCTACCACGATCCCGGCGGACTCGCAGATCAAGACTGATTATCTGCGGGAAGAAGCGGCCCGGGAAGAGAGCAAGGCACTGGCAAGAAGGGAGCGAGCCGTATGAGTGACGAGTTGGCACTGACCTTCGATCCAGAGACGCACACTTACCACTGGAATGGCCGCGAGGTCCCTGGCGTTACTACGATCCTGGCGCGGGTCGGCATCATCAACACCGGCTACCTACGGGAAGAAGCGGCTTGGCGCGGATCGGTGGTGCATCGGTGCTGCGAACTGGATGACCGGGGAGACTTGGACGAGAGCACGGTAGCCGAGGAAGCGAAGCCGTACCTCGAAGCGTGGCGAAAGTTCAAGCGCGAGACCGGATTCATGGTGGAAGAAGTCGAGCAGCCGCATTATAGCGTCAAATATGGCTATGCTGGAAGGCCCGATGTCAAAGGCAGCGTTGCGAGAAGCATCGCCATCGTGGATCGCAAGACTGGCGCCAACCAGAAGTGGCACCGGATTCAACTTGCTGCCTATGCCCCTCTGTATAAGTTCCCTCTCGGCTTGCGGCGATTCGCTGTGCAACTACGTCCAGATGGGACATACATGAATCCCGGAGAGTATTCGCTGGCCACGCTGCGCGATGATTTCAACGTGTTTTTGGCCGCACTGAGCATCTACAACTTTCGAGGAGGCAAATAATGACTATGCAAACACTGCACGAAGCCGACTCGACGCTGGCAATCGAGAAGCGCGTAACGACGTTAGCCGAAAGGGTTGCGGCTCTCACGATCGTAGATCAGGAATCGTACAACTACGTGGCGCTGATTCTGCGCGACGAGATCAAGCCAATCGAGACTGAGATCGAGAAGGAGTTGGGTGCGGCAAAGGATATCACATACAGAGCTTGGAAGGACGCCTGCGACAGATATAACCGTTTCATGGCTCCCGTTGCTCAGGCAAAGAAACTTGCCAACCGGCTCATTGGGGAATGGGACGAAGCCCAGGAACACGCTCGCCAGGAAGCGCAGCGCGCCGCCGATGAAGAAGCCCGCAAACGCGAGGAAGAGGAGCGCCTGGCCGCTGCCATAGCCGCTGAAGAAGCTGGGGCGAACAAGCGCGAAGTGAAAGCGATTCTCGAAAGCCCCGCCCCACTGCAGACGGTGAAGCTGGCGCCGACTTACGAGAAGATGCAAGGGGTCCGAACGCCACCGGCAATCTGGTCATGTCGCGTGGATGACAAGCTCTCGCTGGTCAAGTTCGTGGCCAAGAATCCTCGCTGGCTGCATCTCTTGGAGCCTGTGATGCCACAACTGAACGGCCTGGCGCGGACCCAGAAAGAACTTTTTGCGGTGCCGGGCTGTACCGCAATCAAACAGCGATAGGGAAGGAGAACAATGAGCACAGCTAATCTACCGGCAGTACAGGAATCGAAGGCGATTGTCAGCCTCCGGGAAATGATGGAGGCGAACATCGATCGCATTGCAGAGAATGTGCGCGGCGAATTGGAGCCGAACGAAGTTTTGAACGCCGTGATCGAACTGGCGCGCTCGGATTCGAAACTTCAGCAATGCGAGCCGCACACCGTTCTCCTCGCGGTCTTGCAAGCCTGCCAGCTTGGGTTGAGCCTAAACAAGACTCTCGGCCACGCTTACATCATTCCGCGAAAGAATGGCTACCTCACAAAGCAGACGGGCCACAACGTCTATGAGGCCACGTTCCAAACCGGCTACAAAGGCCTGATCCACATGGCCCGAAAAGGGAATGAGAACGCCCACAGCATCAAGGCGGTGCTGGTTTACCGCCAGGAAGTGGCCGAAGGACGTTTCGAGATGAACGAAGGGGCAGCGGCTACGCTCCACCACCAGCCATCATTGGAGCGGCTCCCGCTAGAGGATTATGTGGGCGCGTACTCGATTGTCGAGTTCAAGGATGGCTCGAAAACCGATTTCGAATGGATGCCACGAGCGGACATCGAGAAAGCGCGAGCAGTCTCAGCGGTCGAGTCTGAGGAAGGCCCCTGGACCAAATGGCCGGAGGAAATGATTCGCAAGACAGTCATGCGACGGCACTGCAAGCGCCTCGAATTGAAGCCGGAGATGGCGCGATTGATCCGCCAAAGCGAAGTGGTGGATATGGGCCAGAACGCTTCGGGGAGCTACGAGCACCGCCCGCAGCCGATGGCTATGCCGCAGCGGAAATCAGAAGCATTGCCGCCAGCCCCAGCCCCCGCTCCAACTCCAGCCCCAGCGAAGGAGCCGGAAGCGGAGCCAGTCTGCCCGAATGATGGTGGGAAACTGGTTCAGCGCAAGGGCAAGACGGGCAGGTTTTACGGGTGCGCGAACTATCCCAAGTGCAAGTTCACTGTCAATACCGACAAGTACGCAGCGCTGGCGGCGCAACCCGGCGCGCCCACGCCCAACGCAGAGGCGGTCCAAGAAGAGGGCATGACGGTCCCAATCTACAAGACGGCGCTGGAGGGATACCGGGCACAGGACGCTCAGATTGTCCGCGATGTTCTCCGCAGTATGGGATTTGACAGCGAGTTCGCGGTTCCAGAAACGCCGCAAGGTCGCCAGAACGTCATTGATGCGCTGGAGAAAGCCTTTAGAGTGTAAATGAATGGACTTATATACTTAACTCCCCGGAACGATTGAGATGAGCAACTTACCGAAGCCGTACTACGAGGAGCCTGGGATTGTGATTTACCACGGCGATTGCCGGGAGATTCTGCCCTTGCTGCCCGACAAGTCCGTGGACCTGGCGCTCACCGATCCGCCATATGGCCACAATAATAACAACGGGGACCTCATCTCGAACTGGGAAGCTGCATTGGGGGAAGGTCCGGCTGGTCCGCCGCGGCCAATCCCCGGTGATAGTGCGGCGGAAGCAAACGAGTTGGTGCGTTTTCTGTTCGAACAGTCCAAACGGCTTTTGAACCAAGGCTGCTGCTGCTGCTGCTGCTGCGGCGGCGGACCCGATCCGCAATTCGCTCGCTGGTCATTGTGGATGGATGAAATTCTGGGATTTAAGATGTGCGTGATTTGGGACAAAGGCGGGCTCGGCATGGGCTGGCATTATCGACGCAACTGGGAGTGCGTTCTGGTGAGCAAAACGAAAAAGTGGAACGGTGGCTTGACCACCCCGAACGTGATCCGCCTTCCAAGGATTATTCCGAATGCCACGCAACACCCCACAGAGAAACCTGTGGAACTGAAAGCGTTTTTTATTCGGTTGCACAGCGATCCAGGGGAATTAGTTCTCGATCCCTTCATGGGCAGCGGGACGACGCTGGTGGCGGCAAAGCAGCTTGGGCGGCGGGCTATCGGGATCGAGATCGAGGAGAAGTATTGCCGGATCGCAGTCGAGCGGTTGCGCCAGGAAGTGCTGCCATTCGAGCCCAGCCAGGAAAAGCTCGAATTAGAGCAACTAAGCATTTTTCAGCAGGGCGGGCATCCCGACCAGGAAGGGCTGAAACGGGCCATCGAAGATTGGATCGTGGAAGACGCGATTAAAGAGTCTGAAAGGCATGGGAGCTAAGTATCTAAGTCCCTAAATGAATCTCTGTCTCCATCGGGTTCGGTTGGGCGGAATCTTCCGCGACCGCCAAGGCTTCTACGAGCGTTGCGCCGATTGCGGGGCGCGGGTGCCAAGGCCGCAGATTTATGGAAGCCGTATCGAGCGCGAGAAAACCGGCATCAAGCGCCACGGGCGCGAGGAGCGAGAGGAGATTCGGGAGTTGGAGAAATTGTTGTAGAGCATGAAGGGTTGCATGTGGCCGATCAGAAGCACTGGTGGAAAATGCACAGTTCGATTTTGACTGATGACAAGATACTTTCCCTTCCACCAGCGGATCGTTGGGCCTGGGTCGCATTAGCCACGCACACGCGCGAGCATGGCGAATCCGGTCATTTGGAAATTGACCGGGAAAGCGCGTTCCTCGCGCTGATTTTCGGTGTTCCAAAGGAACAGGTCTTCCCGACGCTAAAAAGGCTTCCAAATGTGGTTGTTGAGGAGACCGCAAAATGTAACAGTAAAATATCGTTACACTACAAGAATTGGAATAAATACGCTGAGGACAACAGTTTAGAGCGTGTCAGAAAACACCGCGAAGAGAAGAAATGTAACGCTACAGAAGAGAGGAGAAGAGAGGAGAAGAGAGGAGAGAAGAAAAGAATAACTCCACCCCCTCCCCCCGCCTCTGACGTTTTCGAAAAAGACTCTTGGGCAAAAGAACCCTGGCCATCGGTCAGGCTGTTTGTTGCCCTCTACAACGCGGAAGCCCCGGACGAATGGCCAGCGGTAGAACGGGTTTCCGAGGACACGCGGGCAAAGAAAATCCGCGAATATCTGACAAAATTCCCCACTCCTGAGTTTTGGACGACGGTATTCCGGCAGGCCAAGGCATCCCGCTTTCTGCGCAATTACAAAAACGGCGGTCTGGACTGGCTTTTACAGCGCGGGCAGAAGGACGGCGTTGAGAATTGCGTGAAGTGTTTCGAGGGGAAATATGCCGACTAGACGTTCGCAGGAGCAGGACAGCCGGAGGCTCACCAAGCCGCAGATGGCCTACTGCGCGGATTGCGAATCCGAAGTCTTGGCAAACACGGTGCATTGCGAAGGCTCGAAGAATGCCTATGGCTGTCTGACGCACCATGCCCACCACGGGCGGCATCTCTGGCCCGCGTGCTGGAAGTGCGGCGGCGGGATGGGTTGTACGTTGTGCGTTGCGGGCGGCTATCGGGACCGGGAATCAGGAATGTGGTTGAATCCCGATCTGATTTGCAAGTTCTGTCGCGTGAAAGCCAGTCGAGAAGCTTTGTTGAACGGCGGGCCGCTCTCAAAACACTTCCTACGCCAAGGGAACCAGAAACTCGAATGGGGCACCATCACGCGGCATACACCGATGCTGGATGAATATCACCAGACCTGGGTGATTGCCTACGCCCAGCAGTGCGCTGATACTGGCCTGGAGTTGGACGAGGACGACACAGCGGCCTGGAAGAAACTCCGGGAAAAGTTTGAGAGCATCCGGCTGGCCGCAATCAGCAAGCCCAAAGGCCGGAAAGCACTCCAGCGGGAACGCAACCAACAGGTGGCAGCGGTGATGGAGGCGGCAAAATGACTCTTCCAAAACCACTGAAACAGAAAAAAGTTGCAGACACACTTCTAGCGTGCTAATATGAGTTGGTACGGGCGGCGGGATTTGAACCCGCACGGAGTGTTCTCCTTATCACAGGCACTCCACTGGGACCCAAGCCCAGCGCGGCTACCGATTTCGCCACGCCCGCGTTTGCTTGTAGTGGAGGTAGAGGGAATCGGACCTCGCCGCGCTCTTGACACGGCTGACCGCTTATAAGGCGGCTTCCACGCCCAACGGGTTGCGCCCTCCATATCGCGGGCCTGAGCCGGGTTGATCGGCAAATCGCAGTGGCAACTGCGATGCGGTTAGATGCCGACCAACCCAGGCCCAAGCCGATTTGATTGTATCATGAAATCAGTCAAAGTGAAGGAAGAGGATTTTAAGATAGCCATAGGGAAACTCTTAAAAGCCCCCCCGCTTCCAAAGACGGGCGTGAGAACAAACAAACGAAAAGGTAAATAAACTCAAAGAATATGAACACTTGCTACCCTTTGCTGTTCACATTCCAGGATGCTATTTCTGGGAATGGCTTCTTGGCCGGTATCACGCTTTCAGGAAGAGCGCTCATGGTCGAGGGAGATGACGGCTTGTGGATATATGGCGTGAGACCTGCGGCAATTGCGGATGTTGGAGCCACCTTGCTGGAGACCTTCACCAATTTTAAGCAAAGATATAAGCTGCTTCTTTTCGACATTGCGGAGGAGTCGAAGACTTTTGAAGAGTTTAAGAAAGAGACAGAGCGGTTTTTTTATGAGCTTGACGATGAACAGGAAAATCGCTGGATGGCCGCTGTACAGGCCATAAGGTCCGGAGAAGTGGTCCCTGGAGAGCCATTCTCGAAACTTCCAAGAATCCCGCCCGAAAGGCGACCTGCCCAAATCACAGTCGAGTGCTTGTCTGATGAGTCTAGGCCCTTCAAGCCAGCAGACAACGCAATTGACACATACATGATACCAATGGCGGCGTAGAGGTGTCGGCCTCCGCTTCCTTCAAGGATGTTCTTAAGATGCTAGAGGACTGTGCTCGTGGATTTACTTGGCGGTTGGCACCTCATCACAGAAGAATTACCTATAACAACAAGACGTATCCATCCCGAAAATAAACCTTGACAGTAAGACTTGAGAACCACAAAATGATCTTGCGACTGGGTCGAGACGCTACGCGACTCTTGCAGGGCCGAATGGCTCCGCCCCAGACGCTTTTCTTTTGCAGCTTGAACAAGAAAATGTATGGTTCCTTTCGCAATCCCGCATCTTGGTCCCGCATCACAAACTCGTCGGTCTTTTGAACAGGATGGCAGTTAGAAAGCTCGGCGAGGGCAGATGGGAAATCGGGGAGAAGGGAGCAGATGGATAGCTAAAGCGAATTGAGGGGGCCGTCTTCTCCACGGCCCCCAATTGAAACCCTTTAAGGAACGATAGGCAAATGTTCACCGCGATGACGGTGACGGGCTTCATCTGCATTTTCGCACGCCCGCCACCAGCCAGTCAAGAAAAATCCGCGTAGTTTGGAAGGTACAGGAGGATGCCTTTCGGGGCATCCTCCTGCTCTGAAGGCGCGGGGACCGTAGGGAACGGATCACCCCCTGCAAAGGTTGACCATCCGGTTCGACTCTGGCCCGTGTCATTCATTTGGGCATGTCCCGATAGCGGCCTTTATGCTGGTGCATCCGCCAGTGCTCACTCGAACAATAGGTTTGTGCTTTGCGGACGGGTTTTAGGCATACAGGACAGCGGGGCTTATTGGGGCGGGTTTTGTTGGGAAGGCTTCCAGGCGGGTCGGAGTGGATTTCATCAATCGTTTTTGGCGGTTTCCACATGGCGGCGAATCGGTCCTTGCCAGTCGCAGCGTTCACGGGGGCATTTCCAGCGGTCGCCTACAGCGGGCACAGGCAACCCGGTGCCGCACAGCCGGCAGTGCAGGAGCCCTTCTTTGAGTTGCGGCGGGGGGGGCTCTGCGGGAAGATTCAAGCAGTGGAACATCAGGCTACCCAGCTGATGAATTTCTCGTTGGACTGGGGATCATACTCGATGTGAATATGCTCTGACTCCAAGACCACATCGAAGCCCAGTGCTGAGAGTTGACGTTTCAGGAACAGGTAAACGTGCTCAATCTGTACTTCGTTCAAATGTCGAGTGCGGATGTCAGCAGCCTTCCCAGATGGGTGCAGCGATGTTGGCCCGTGGTGACCATCCTTGAGCGATGTAACGATGAAGGGCTTGTTGACCAGCATCAGGAAGGCGCATTGGCACACACCCAGGGCGTACCAAATTTCTTGCCGCACTCCATCGAAGATGACGCCATCCTTGAAGTTCATCAGTCCTTTTTCCTGAAAGCCGCCGCCGCATCCACGGTCGCTTGACCGGCAATATAGGTCATCAGCAGCATGACCAAATCCTTGTAGATCGTCTCAGGCAGACCTAGTTGCTGGCCGAGAGTAAGCAAGGCCGCACCCGCTACGGTCGCCCACAATTTCCTACTAAAAAACTTCCCCACGATTTCCTCCTTGTGCATGTAGAGCCACATCATTCCACGTGCTTTTCGGATGGTTCCGAACATTCCAAAACCTCCCCGTACTACCAGAATCTCAGCACCAGACAGCCGCCTTGCCATACCGCCAGCAGCAGCACCGGCGAGAGCAGCACACCCAACACAAGCCAACCCCACGGAGACAATTTCCTCATCGAGATTCCCGGCGCACATGAGCCAGCACTTCTTCTATGTGCCCTTCTATTTTCGAGAGCCGCTCGCCATGATCCGACTGCCTGTCCTGCATCAAATCAAGCCGTTTGTGAACCGTGTCAAAACGTCGGAGCGAGTCAGCCATTAGGGTCTCGAGCTTTCCATTCACGGACCTCAATTCCGCCGTATTGCCATTCGGATTGCCGCTGCCATTACGATCGTTACGGCGCTGGCGCAACCACTGAGCAGCAAGATAGATAACGATCCCCGTGAAGCTGCCGGTATTCAATAGGTGAATCAATTGATCGTCCATTTATCACATGCCCTCAAAGGTAGTAGATGACAGGTTCTCCAACTTCCCAGCCATAGAATATCTGAGAGCAGTTGTCGCCCATGTGGTGAAACGTGGCCGGAACCATTTCTACTGGGTAGCAATCCGGGATGTTGAAAGTCAAGATCATCCATAAAAGTAGAACCATCATGTCATTCTGTACAAGCATCGCTAACTGCCGTATTCTGGATCATTCTTCCCTCCACCGGCTGTGCCCAGCGGCCCTTGCCCGCTGTGACGAAGGAAATGGTCACTGCCGCTTTCTTATTTTCGTAAACTCGGATAGAATTGCGGTCGCGTTATCAGGAATTCGATGGCTTGCCGAAGGATCGGTACGCGGTAGGAAAAAGAGATTCCAGTTGCCAGCGACGGGTCTGCATACCGCTCCGACTCCATCATCCAGGACGCTTCCTTGGATAGCCCGCGTTTCCCAAGGGCCTCAAGTTGCTGCTTGCCGACCTGCGAAGACAAGGCCCTTGCCGCTGCTCGCCCTTCTACTAAACCGCTGGCTGGAAGCTCCGACCGAAGTGCCTTCGCAACCGGAGACTTCGGCCCGTGGAAGGTCTCCATATACACGCCAAAATTCTTTTCCGCGTTTACAAACTCCGGCAACTTCCCTCCAGCGGCATATTGCTGCCGCAACTCGGCGGTCAAGGCCCCGTAAGCATCGCCGTAAGCCTTCCACTCGTCCGTGGGCAGACCTTGGCGCTTGCGATAGGTCCATAACTCCGAGCGCGCATTTCGGATACCTTCCTCGTTCAGCCCCGCCATATCCAGCTTTTCGCGGGCAGCGCGAATGCCGGGCAGAACCTTCTCTCCCTCAGGTAAAATCTTTTCAATTTGCGCTGTGTCGAGATCAACCTTGACCTTCGGATACGAAGCCCGCACCTCTGCCAAATTAACGGTGCGTGCCTCTTTCAGTGTTTTGAGCGCCTTCGGTGCCCACTCATTCCGTACGGCGCTCGGAAGCATTAGGCCTTTTCGCGCTTGCGTGGCCAAGGTTTGGGCGCTTTCGATAACCGCTTGCAAACGCGCTTTCTGCAATGCTTTCGGTAATGCAAGCCCTAAGACCAATTCTGTCGCCGCGCCAGCAATATCACCTGTTCCGGCACGTTCTCCCATTGACGCCGCCCACGGACCAACACCGGGCAACGCAGCGGCAGCACGATGCCCAAGGGATTCCAGGGTTTCCCCGCCGCGCGAAGTGGCCGCCGCCTTCTTCCACTGTTCCACCATCGGTTCCGCAATCAGTCTTTTGGCGGCAGTATATCCCGGACCCAAAATTCCTTCTTCCCTGTTTTTCGGCATAACTGCCGATGGAAGGCTGGCAATGCCGCCCGCTACTCTTCCTACGGCTGAAAGCATCCTGGAACCTACGCTTGGCATCTCGGTTTCCGCCACCGCCGAAAATGGTGTCGCCCCCATAGCAACCAATTGCTCGTAGGTCAATCCTTTTCCGGCTTGCGGCACTTGAGGAGTTGCGGCGCGACCCGGTTTCGCGCCCAGTGCCAGCAACTCTTCATAGGTCAATCCAGCATGTTGCGGCATTTACTTATAAGTCCCGTCTGGCTGCAACCTATAAATCCTGCCGCCCAGCGTCATCGTGACCGGCTTCTGCTCGGATTCCGCCGGGAAAGCGGATTCGTAGTCCTTCAGCCAATCTTCGCCGCCTTTCTGTCCCGTGATTCTGTCAATTTGCTTGGCCGTCTCCTTGCGCAGATTGCGATATTGGCCGGTGATTACTTTCGATTTTTCGCCAATCAATCGCAGGAATTCCTTCCGTACGTTCTCGCTTAAGAAACCGCCCTCCGGCCTAACCGCCCCATTGAACCGTGCCGCCCAGCCCTTGAAGATGTTGCCGCTCTTGGCTGCCGCTTCATATTCCGATTCCCGCACAACCGATGTCGGATCAAGGGATTTCATAAACTCAAAAACCAGCGCCAAATCCGCTGGCCCAGTCCAACTTTCCGTAATCGCCTTGACACTTTGGAACTTGTTCTGCACTTCATTGTATTGTTTCACAATAGGCGAAGAATCAAATCGCGTTGCCTCCCCTTGCGCTTGGCTGGATTGCCGTGGGCTGATTCCACCGGCCTGCAAAGCCTTTGGATCAAGCCCCAGGTCTCGATCAAATTCATCCGTTTCCGGGGTGTATTGAAACAGGTGCGGTCTCCCGTCCGGCCCCACTTTTGTAATCGTCCTTCCTCTTCCTATGGTAGTCGGGCGTTCCGGCAACGTCTCCCCCAGGAAGACTTCTCCGGCTCCAGTCGTAGTTACCGGCGTGCTCCCCGGCGGCGCAAATTGGGTTTTAGGCGGCTCCATCTGTTGTTCCAGTTCTTTCTGGCCCAAACCCTGCATAAACTCACGAAGTTTGCTTTCGTTTATTTCTTCTTGCGTTTCTGGACGTAGACTTAAATTTGTCCCATAGATTCCGGGGATATTGACTGGCAAATTCCGAATTGGGAAGGTTTCCGGGACTTCACCCATAGTGGATTTTGGAATGCTGGTTTCCCCAACGGGAATATCTTCTGGAGCGGCTTGACGGGCCGGGAGACCCCGCAAAAGACCAAAATTTTCCAATGCTTCAGACCGCCGCGTCTTTCTCTCTTCCATGGCCTGCTGAATTTTCAGCCGATCCATTTGCAACTTCAGTTGCTTGCGCGCAAGTTCCCGGTCCTGCTTTTCTTCTTCTTCGCGCTCCCTTTCCATGCGAGCGCGCTGGCCAGACTCAAACGCCCGGATGATCCTTTCCGTGTAGCTGGATGTTGCCATTGTGCACCTCTAAACGTAAATGCTGCTGGACGTTCTGCCCGGACCGCCGACTCTGGGCTTTGAGAAAAACCCCTCACCATAGAGTTTAGCCAACAGTTCTCCCGCGCTTCCCAAACCAGTTCCCAAGGGACTGCCTGGAAACACGGTTGTCCCCGTCCCGGTACTCACGTTCTCCCCTGACTCAGTTGTCTGTGTGAGGTTGTTGAGTAAGTCGCTGTACTCAGTCGTTTCCGTAGGTCGCTGCATTCCAAACAATCGCAAGGCAAAGTCCAGGTCTTGATTGCGGAATTCGCGCTCCAAACGCGGCATTTCGATGTTTTCCAACCTGCCGATCTCGCCAAATCTGCGTTGCTCAATGTCTCCCAGTCCTGCGCCATGCACTGCCGATCCGCTCAAGCCTGCTGCGCTTAACCTGTTTTCGAGTGCTTGTTGGGCCAGACCCGATCCTCGATTCAGGTTCTGAATGCCTTCCGCCAGATAGCCCTCTGGGAGCGCGCTGGGACTTGCCAAGCGCTCAGTAGACAGCGCAAGCAATAAATCCCTTAACCCGCGGTATTCGGGCTGATCCAGAAATGACGTTGTGCTGGTGCCCTCTCTGCGCCCCGTCATCTCTGTGGTGCCACTGCGCTCGTATTCGCTTGTGCCGCCGGTCTGTTCGGTTTGAGTGCGCGCCGACTTGCGGCCACCAAGCACATCGCCCGCCAACCCAAGCCCTGAAGCGATTAAAGGAATAAACGGAATGACCGCTGGCATGTTACACCTCTTTCGACAACACCGTATAGGGCTCTCTCTTGTAGCCCAGCCTGTTCAAGTATTCATCTATCTTCGCATCCTCGACATATGCCAAAACCTTTGACACCCCGCGCCGCTTCAGTTCCTCCACCATCACCTTTTCCATCCGGAAGCCTGCCGTACTGCCGCGCTTCTCCGGGGCCACCCATACGCTCATCAGGTGCGGCATGACCACCACCAGCATTCGCCCCACAATCTCCTCTCCATCAAACGCGCACACGGCAATGCTGGCTTCTGGATCGGGGACAAAACCTTCTTCTATGGAGGCCAATCTTGAGTACTCACTGGGAGCCAAAACCCGTATGTTCATTACGCCTTCGGTGCGAATTCTACGGACATCTGGCGTAGCGGATCACCCGCGCCTGTTCCTCCAGCGTGCACCGCCTCGAAATATATCGTGTCGCCACGCTCGACATTTACCGTATCCCCGGTATTCGTCACCCATTGATTGGCTACGCTAAGATCCCCACTGTCTATTCTCACCGACAAGGTTGTCGCCACATCGTTCACCCATGCTGTTATCGTCCATACCCCGCCGGAGGCTCCATCGCCACGAACAGCCAAATTTCGCAAGCGTCCGGCCCGCGTAGCCACGATTTTGTGCTGCTCTGCTGTGTTAGAGTTGAATGTATTGGCAAACAGGGTATACCTCCCCGTATAAGCTCCCACAGCCACTGTGTAAGCTCTGGCGGCCAGGATTTGGGAAGTGCTGCCGCTGAGATCAACCACATTGTAGACGTAGAATCCAAGAGGACGGGAAACAACCGAGGCGTTGTTTGTGATCATCGTGCAGGCTAAATCTCCTGCCGCAAAATCCACTGTATTCGTGACGTCTGAATAGACACCGCCTCCTCCTCCAGCCGGTCGGGTAATCACCAAGGCTTGGCTAGCTTTGTTTTTCCGTAGGGTATAAACCAAGCTGCCCGTAGCCGATTGCGTCCCGGAATGCTCTGTGCGCAAGAATCCGTTGCGAAATCTGCACGCAAATGGGATGTAAATTTCCGCGTCTACCTCGTTGGGTTCCAGTTCGTTGAATCCAATGCCAGCGTAGTTTGTCACGGTAGCTGCGAGGCTTGCGTTGTTGAGGCTTCCGCCGATGATGGCCGAGCCATCCACCGTCGCAAATTCGGCGATAATCGTATTTGGCCCTTGCCCGCCACTGCCATATTGCGACACATCCCAGCCCCAGGGTTCGCCTTGCTCGATCAGGATCGCGTTATTGAAATCATCCAGGACGCCAGCAGGCGCTCCGGGATAGATCGAAAGAGCGAGGTTTTGCTGGAATTGATCTCTGCCTGTTCTCACAATGCAAATGACTCCTTGGGTTTGCGCGTTTTCAACATACGAGGCCAAATGCCGGAGGTAGCCATTGATGGGCATCACGGCGCTGGCGTATTGCAGCATTCCAGTGGCTACCCCGGAATCGAACGGATTGTACAGCTGGCTGGTTGGGCTGCCCCCAACATCTACGCCGATCATGCTTCCCGGATAAAGCAAGTCCTCCCGCTTTGCCACGTAAGCACTCACGTCATCGATGGCATTCTGGCAGGTGGCGGCAGCGGCGTGCTGCCATTTCACCAAATAATGGTCAGCGTCCGGGGTGGCTGGAGTGTTATCGTTGAAATTGGGGTCCTCTACCTCCTTGCAATTGACGTAAATCTTGTTCCCAGCCTCGCCCTCGCCGCCTTCCACCAACCATCGCGCCACGATAGGCTCCAGCTCCGGGCCTTCGAGTTGGCGCAAAGTAACGTAGTCCCCGCCCTCCAGGGCATTTCCGGCGTTTCGGATTCTCTTCCCCTTGAGGTCAATGTCTTGCAATTCCAGTTTTTGCAGACGTTCGATCAAGTCTCGAATAGCTGCTTGGACTTCGGTGAAGTCGTTTCGCGCCGGAACACTCATCCTGGTATCCTGACTCGCTGCTGCGTCATCCCGCTGGTGTCTCCGATAATGTCCATCCAATAAGGCAGAAAAGCAGATGCGCAAGTAACCTTTACACGCGGGACTGCCCCCTTCACGCCCCTCCCGATTTTCACTTGGTAAATGGTCGTCTTGTCAGCGCTTACAGTAACCGTCTTTGCCGTGCTCCCGGTCCCGTCAAAGTAAGGGGTAACGGTAAGATCGCTGGGGGCGCGGGCCTTAATATGAATTTCCCGCAACCAAAATAATTCCCATTCCTCGCCCACAATTTCCCCGGTGTCCCATAAAACGCGCGCCACGGGAAGATCAAGGTAAAAAATGGTGTAGTCGTATAAGCGGAAAAATTGCGTGGTCCCTGTGATGCGAATCTGCACTTGGCGGAATTCGCCCAGGGTTGAGAGGTCTTCGGTATACCATGAGAAGCCGTTATGCGTTGCGGATAGTATCGCGGCGGGCAAGGACGTGCCCCCCTTGTAAAAAGTAAAACTGATCGCCGCATTGCCGCTATCAAATTGACTACGAAAATTGGTGGCCTCTTTGGGTTGGTCGGGAAATCCGTTGTCTGTCGTCGAAGTCCAAATTTCAAATGGGATGGCGTTCCCATCGTCCGTGTAGCCGATGTCCAGTTGCCAGACATTGCCGTTATTATCGCCTGCGAGTAGGGTCCCGTCAGGCTCCGTAAAAATGATGCGCCAACCCTTCTTCTCCCAGTAGGGTAATGACTCAGAGCCAGGTGGATTAAGGACGCGATAAGGATGCCTGTACCATCGCTGTTTCACAAAGTCATACCGATAGAGCACTTCGCTGCTTTCTGTGTCGTAATTCTCGACCTGTTCTGCCTTTTCCGGGGTTATGATCACCAGTTGACCTTTGGCGATGGCGGCGCGGAATCGTGAGGCAGGGTCTTGGATATTGACCGGATAAACCCCGTGGCGCTGGCGGTCCTTGAAAAGAAGCTCGATGTCCGTAGAAATGGGGATGGAATTGTGTCCTGTGAATAACCTCCATCCATCTGACGCCAGATAGATAATTGTGTTGCCATCTCTGGCTACCGCGCGGCTGATGGGCGGATTGGCGATATTCAATTGCTTGAGCCGGAAATCCATTGTCCCGTCTGGGAATTCTGCCCCCGTACCTTCCAGCGCCAGAATGTCTTTGTCTGTGCCGATATAGATAGCCCCGCTCGCTTGTTGAATCCAGTGCGCCTGCCAACTGCCATCGCCGATGCGAAGGGTTTGCTTGGTCGAGAAACTCTCCGGCGCTAGCCGCCTGCTGGGATACAGGTGCGTTTTTGTCAGCACGAAAAGCCGGTCGTAGTATGGGCCGACAATGCCAATGCTGTCATTGGGGGGCACTTCGTTGTGAATGTCCAGTTGGATGTTGAGCACCATAGCATCCACATCCGACATACGATCAAGAATGCCGGTCTGCCCTATGTTCGATGTTACTTGAGCCGTAGCCACTCGATAGTAGCCATCCATGACCCCGCCCATGCGGTAGAGCCACACAGATACCCGGTTGGCCCCTACGTCTTTCGGGGAGTAAATTAAATGGTTGGGGTTGGTGATTTTGACCTCTACGGCCCCTTTCAGAATCTCAACCTCCTGCGTGGCGTCAGTAGCCGTGGAAAGCGATTCCTTCTGTCCGTTGTTGTATACCCACACGCAGCGCCATTTATAGCGTCCATCGAGTGGCGTTGCTTTGCCGCCCGCAAGCTCAATCGAATCCAGCCGCACCGTTGTATCGGCTACGCCCGTAATCACCATCCGAATTGCCTTCACCGTCTTCCAGCCCATAGTAACTTCCTGGCCGTTAATGGTCTTGGTTACGCCCTCTCCGGTGCGTGTGAAGTGCCGCCGAGCCGTAGTAAGGTAATTCCAGGAATTCTTGTCAGGCTTAAAGGAGTTATGCCTCGGTTTGTCAAATTCCTCGACGCGATCTCGCAGGAAGTCCCGATCTCTAAAATGCACGTCGAAATTTGGGTTTAGCTCCTCGTAAGTTCTTCCTTTCTTGCGTTCTTCGTTCACCCAGGAAAACGTGTAGTAGTTGTTTGCGAAACTCCCGTCATCTATGTCCACAATCATGGTGACCCAAACCACGCTGGAAGGTTCGGTTATATAGCAGTGGAGAGAAATCCGGTCATCATCTGTCCCTTCATCGCCTCCATCCAGTGCCGTAAAGTCTTGATGTTCAGGGAAACTCTTGGTGCTCATGGCACGAAATGTGGCAGAATCCATAGTCAATTCGAGTGCCTTGTTGGAGCCGGATTGGTTCCAATCTTCTGCCCAGCCAATCGTTCCTTCCGTGCCGGAGCCGGTGGTCTCAAAACCTGACCCGCTTGCCGCCGCTTCCCCTTCATCGCAAGTGGAAAACACCTTCCGGTCGGGAGGTTTGCGGATTACGTCGGTAGGAGCAACGCCGCCAGTGATTCCCCAAAGCCGCCAAGCTGTCCCATCATACTTTCTTCTTGCAGGAGTGCCCGGAGAGTCAACCCCGCGTTGCATAAACACTTCGTCCAGATAAGCTCCAAACGACATGTCTCCCGATCCGGCTACGCCGGTCAAGCTTTCCACACCGTTTACATATACGCTGTTGCCAGCGCCCCAAAAGCGATAGCGCACGCCGTCAATTGCCGTCGTGAACAATGAATGTATGTCTTTGTTTTCACCAGAGGTAGGCGGGGAAATTTTCTGGCAGCCGTGGCGCAGCGCCAACACCCCTAATTCATCTAAAACACAGTTATCCATCCGCAGAAGCGCATTCGGAGCCGCGTTTACGGCGTCCATGTTTGGCTGCCAGCCGAGTGAAAAGTCTTTGCGCTGTATCTGGCCCATTACCCCACCACTCTTCCGTATTGCCACGGAAGCCTTGCCAGCGGCGGCGCTGTCCGTGTCCTGCCGAATTGTTTCAAGGTTACGATTCTCCGCTGGCGGAACAGGCGCTTGCGTTCAAGCATTCTGCCGATTCCTGCCTCGTAGAGAGTCTTCCAAAAGTTTGCCAGAGGCAAATCCTGTCCCTTGCCCTCGCGTTCCAGGCAGCGCCAGCACGCATAATGCCGTAGATATTTCGAGTAACGGCCAGGCAACTCGAATTCGTCTGTAGCATCGCTTACGGAAGAACCCTGCCTGCTGAATTCGATCTTGAAGTTGCTGGTTGTGCCTGTTGCGCTTGCCGATGGAATCGGCCATTTCCGCAATTTCCTTAAGCCGTCGCCATCCATGAGGTATCCACGCGGGTTCCCAGTCTCAAACAAATACCGGGAATTCGCCAACTGCAATTCAGCACTGTTTAATGGATCAATCCGGTAGTTGTCCCAGGTCGCCCGTTCGATCTGAATCAAATCGCTTGGTAACTCGTAAACCGCCTTGCCCACAAATGGGGCATAGCCGTTTGTCGCTTCCCAGTCCGCAGTGTGGTTGGAAGGTCCCAAGAGCGGCCCCGTAACGTACTCCCTCTCCCAGGAATTCTCCGTGCCGCCGGTAAACGTGAAGACGCCGTGAACCGTAGAGACATACTGCCGTTCCCATTCCGCCGTAATGTTGGCTGTGGCGGCAGCGTCGTTTATGAATTGCTCTTTCCAAAAACAGTGCGTGCGAAAAGCAATCGCGGAATAGCCTTCAATCAAGTACCGTTGTATTTCCGCTGCGCTCCAAAGGCTTGCGGCAGTATCGCCCAGCCTCGTTTGCACTTCTGTGGTTACGGTGGCAAGTGTTTTAGCCATGCAGCCTCGTAATGCGATCAACGGCAATGCGGCCTTGCACGTACTTTGTCAAGCGCGCTGCATAGCCGCCATACTCCGCAAAATGCCCTAAAGCCTTCTCCGTGCTGCGCTCCGCGGCTAGCAAATCTCCCACCGCAAAGTGCACCAAGCCATATTGAAACTCCTCCGGGAACCCCGGCAGGTCGCCACCATCTACCAAGGGAGCCGGAAGCGCCGAATAATAGACTCTGACTGCCCGTGGCGTGGCTGAATCGGGTCGCGGAAACAGACCCAGCCACCACAGGCCACGCAAGAGACATTTCTGCGGCTCGCCGTCAACAATTTCCCATTGGAGCATCTCGGCATCCATGTCCCGATCCGTGGTGAAATCCAGCCATTGTTCTGTGGTCGTGTTGAATATCCCTTTTGGAGAAAGGATGGTATTGGAGCCCAGGACGCTCGTTAAGTCGTAATAGACTTGCGAGGCAACTAAATCAATGGGGCTGTCCGTTTCGTACCATTCAGAGGCATCCGAGATTTCCTCGTAGCCATCGTTTAGGGCCTCCTTCACGTCGGCCAAGCTCCAAAACGTCGGATCGGAGGAGTCTTCGTCCAAGCGCCGGAAGACTTCGGTTTGCAGTTCCGCGAAAGTCATGCCCTCTCCCAGAATGGCCGCTATAGGCCCTGGATGGGCCTAGGTTCAATCGAACCGCTGCGTGCCGCCTTCTGCCCCCGGTGGATAGGCTGTGCCCTCCAGGAAGTCGAAATTGACCACTCGGCCATGATCTGTGAGCGGCTTCAACAGGCGCACGTCATTCGCATCGCCCGGCTTCCAATAGTGGACGCCTTCGCTGACCGGCTCGATAAAGCCTTCAGCAATGCCGTCATAGTACACCAGGTTGAATTTCAGCCTCCGGTATGTCTTCCGCTGGAGATGGTCCCGATTCACCTCCTGGAACAGCCAGGTTTCCACTCTTTTCGCTGGATCGAACTGCGTCGGTTGTGCCATTGTCATTCCCCCCATATAACTCAGGATGCTCTTGCTGAAACGTCTCAAATGTTACCGGCTTCGGATCGGGCAGGTGCCCGCAGAGAACGCCAGTATCACACCACAACTGGAATCCCGCCTTTTCAGCCTTCAGGCAGAAATCAAAATCTTCGCTGTACTTCTGGTAATTGAACCATTCGTGGTCAATCGCCCGCAACAGTTTCGTGGAAGTTATCACGCAGCCGAAGCCACAACCATCTATTGGCATCAGTACGTCTGGCTCCCACTTCCCAAACCACTGGAAATTCTTCCCGGTATAACGCGCAATCAGCGGGTAATGCGCTCCCGTGCGCTGGAAATAGATTCCGCAAATGAAGTCCTTCTCAGCGGACGCTAGGCGCGTGATCGCGTAAGATGGGAGGATGATATCGGAGTCGCACCAAAACACGGCATCGGCGTCCGACTCGCAGGCTTCCCGCGCCACGGCGTTTCGCGCCACGTCAAACTTCATCTTGTCTGGACTCGCGTCTCCGAGCCATGTGTGCCCATTGGCGCCCGCGTGCATGATCGCCACCCGCTGCGACTTCAACGCCTGCGGATCAACCGGCCCATAAGTTGGGCTCGCCCAGATCAGTTTCATCGTCGCTAAGTCTAACCTCCGCTATCCCCAAGGTGGCTATCATGCAAGGCTTGTGAATGATGACTTCCATGTACTTCTTCACGGGAGTCCCGTCTTCCTTGAACACGATATTGTTTATTTGTTTCATGCAACCCCTCGAATGCGCAACCATGCGAAGCTCCATACGCGAGGCAGGAAGTATTCCCACCACAGCGGATTTGTGGGGGAGAACTTCAGCGCCCCGCAGGAACATGCTTCCCCGGTTTGAGCCAAGGCTCGTGCGATCTGCGGCTTCGTCACCAATCCGTTGCACTTCCCGCAACGGTAGAAATCAAACGTGTTCAAGTCTTTCTTTTTTTCTGTCATGGTTCCTTCCTCAGCACCGCATGGACTTCCCGGATCACGTTCCGCCAATGGCGTTTCTTGAATTCAATCTCCGGGTCGTTCAAAAATCCCTCTGATGGAATCAGGATGATCTGAACAACCTTGAAATCTCCCTTGTAGCCTTCCGTCGCCCCATTGCCAGCATGATTCCCTTTATAGAGGTCCTGGTCAAAATACTGCCAAGTGCTCTCGCTGAAAGATCGCACATGGTGTGGATTGTCCCAGGCATTGTCGGATGAACCGTAAGGAGTAATTCCGATCAGGTAGCCTCCCGGCGCCAGCACACGATAGATGTCTTCCATGAGCGGAACGAAGTTATGGATGTGCTCGAAAATGTGAGAACCCAATACGGAATCGAAACTGGAATCGGGAAAAGGAAGGGGCAGACATTCCATGTCATGGACCACATCGGGGTTGACCTCCGGGTTCTTATCGAGATTCACAAAGCCAGCTTCGTGATTGTTGGCGCAGCCAAGATTCAATCTGCGTTCCCCCAGGAACGGTCCGTAGAGTTCGACCCACTCTTCTTTCATATGGCGGTACAAGTCGCGCAGAGTTTCAATTCGCCGCGTTTCCCCTCCGCGTGCGCTTGGCGGATTCCGGTTGCCGGCGGGCCGTTGAATACTTCCCGGATCGTTTGCGTGTTCAGATCGCCCAGGATGACTTCGCCCTCGCCATCAAAACAGCATAAGCTCACGCGCCCGTCCCAGAGCACCATGATCTGATTCAGCGCCCGCGAACAGGCCGTGGTCGGCTTCACGCGCATCGGCCACATTTCACCTGCCCAGTTCCCTTCCAGATGCAAAAAGGCGTGTCCATACTTGCCTGTCGCCTGATTCACTTCATTGAACGGCCCGCCCCACTTCTTCAGGAATTCATCACTTTCCCCGTTCTCCATGAGGTCTTTCGAGACCACGGCTTTCACCACCACTTTCATGCGGTCTCCAGCAATCCGAATCGCCTCTTTGATTTTCGTCTCGACAATCTCGTAATCATCCAGGCCCATAATCTGCAATCGCTTGTCGCGGTTCACCGCGTTCAAACTGATATAGAGAACTCCCAAACCAGCGTCCCGCAGCCCCTTCACCTTCTCATCGCTTAGGTTTGATCCGTTCGTGTAGAGCATCGTCTGAATCAACGGCATCTTCTTGCGAATGTACCGTACTCGCTCCACCACTTGGCGGTCGAGCAACGGCTCGCCCAATCCCGTCAGGCACACTTCCTCGATCCGTCCGATGGTGGCCGCTTCGTCAATGATCTTGCGAAACAACTCCATCGCCATCGTGCCCCGCTGCCGCGTCATCCCCGGATAGGGGCAGAAAACGCAGCGGGCGTTGCAGATGGCTATGTTCTCGATTTGAAGTTGGATTTCCGCCTCTCCTTTTTGCTGCGCGGTTTTGGGTATTTCCGACGGACGCTCCCGGTTCGTTGATCCACGGTGTAGTCATCGTTCGGTATGATGACCTTCAGCCTGGGCTTCTCCGGGATCAATTCGTCTGGGTTGAGCAATTCAGTGTCGTAATCGTGAGCCAACGCAGTTTTCCGTCATTCCGCTCAATTTCGTAGACCGTGGAATGATTCGGCCTGTAAATGGAACTGTGGTTTTTGCCAGTTAGGTAATAGCTGATCCGATAACTCATCGTCATTGCCGAACCATAAAACTGCTCGTTGTTTTAGCCAGGCACAACGGGCAAAGCCTAATTACCAGGCTCCGAATACTTTTCTTAGTTGTTCTACATGGAAGCGGACACTTTCTTTCTTGCGAAGTTTACTGCACAAATCAATGATGGCATCCAAATGCCCATTGAACTTATTTGAGGAGACGAAAGAGCGAAACTCATCAAAGAGAATGGCCTTGTCCCGCCATTCCCCCATTTGGCATCGCTGCCATCTATCCCATTTCTTATCGAAGTTCTTCAAAATCCGCAATTCATGCAGTAGTCTCTTGTGCTCGGCAATCGTAATCCTTCTTCGACGATTCTTGCTTGCTTTCTTCATAAACACCCCCTAAAGTGTTGCCCTTAGTTATACGGCCCAAGGGCGAATGGCCGCTCTCCTATAGGGATCGAAGAGTTGTTGTTCCGGAGCGTTCCTTACAGTGCCCGGATGAACACTTTCTTGTTGGCCGCTGCCGGTGTGGTGGCGGTTGCAAACGCTTCCCCAGCCATCACCAGGGTCCCACCTGCCATCGCGCCATCACCAGCGGCTTTACGAGCCATTCGCCATTGCGCGGTCACCGGAGCCAGCAAATCTCCGGCGGCAACGGCGACGGAAGTGTCATTGGTGATGAAGCCACTGGCACGGTAGCCGTACACCTGCACCAGGCCGTAGGCCGAATCCGCAATATCCGCGTTGGCGATCCCGACAAGCAGCGCGAAAGTCGCTGTGGTCGGCTGCGTTACGCGAATCCCATCTGCGGTCCCGGTATCCCAGCAGCAAGCGTAGTTCGCCGTGATGGTGGCTCCAGCCACGTTGTAGACGATCACGAAGACCGTCTCTGCATCGGTTCGGTTGATTCTTTGAAAAATCATTTGAGTTTCCCTCCTCGAATTATTGTCACTGGCGCCCCAGTCCCACTCAAATGAGTGGTCTGGGGCCGTTGTGTTTTCGGGAAGGGGGCAGGTAGGCCCCAGCCCCGCTTCCACATCAGGCTGGCCGTGAGCCTACGAAGTGATTGTGCCGTCAATGCCCTTCATCACCCCATGTTTCCGGCGGTTGGATACTCCGATGCCGCCGTGCCACATGATGTGCGCCACCTTCGCGTCCTGGTTCTCCGGCTTCGTGAACGCAGTCGGCTCGAAGTCGAGGAAGGTCTTGATCTGGAAGTATTGGGTGTTGAGCATGTACCAGGAATCAGAAGCTGCGACCGGGATGGACGCAATCGTTCCATTGCCTACATCGGGCACGAACTCATCCCAAGTGACAGCGTTGCCATGGAAGGCCACATTCTCAAACGGGATGTCTACCTTGTTATAGTCAGTGAAACGACTCTGCGCGCGGAGTGCCGCCACGTACAACTCGAAAGCGTACTGGCCGCACAGGTGCAGATCGGGACGCCCTCCAGGACCTTTCGTGCAGTCGTTGTACAGCTTGTCGAGGTCCTTGAGGAATCCCGCGTAGGTTGTGGATGCGCTGTTCAACATCTGGTTGCGCCACCAGGCGTAGGTGCCCTGAGCAATGTTGCCGACCGTGGCGGTGCCGGTGGGAGTCCCGTGAACCAGCAATGGCAACGGGTCAATGAAGACCGCCCCATTGGTGCTTGAGGTGTAGGGCGTCGTGATCGCGGTTGCGGTATGCGGCCCATTCCCTTGCAAGAGCGCCCGCCCAAAAATGTCTTGAGCTTTGAGCGTTGCCTGCTTCGTCTTGCCTTTCAGCAAGTCGAACACGCGGGTTGCCGCACCTCGGTTTTCACGCTCTTCCTTCCCGGAGATCGCCACTTGCACGGCAAGTTGGCCCCAGTTGAAGAACGCGACTGTCATTCCATCGGCGGGAGTGGTGTCCAGAAGGTCATATCCGGAGAACACGTCTCCCGGCCCGAATTCATACAGCAGTTGAATGCGCATCCGCTCGCCCTCAGCATCTCCCGTGTACGTCTTGTTCTTCTTCATGATGTAGAACAAGAACGGATTGGCAGTCGAGATGTTGTCGAACAGAACCCCCGATTTGTGGAGGTTCATCAAGGTCGAGGCTAGGACGGCATCATAGTTGAGTGTCAAACTCGAAGGAATCGCCATGATTCACCTTGTCCTTTACTCGTAGACGATACCGGCCTGGGCATCCTTCCAGGCTTGGTCAAAAGCCTCGTCAAACTTCATGCCCTTCGGCGCGGCTTTCGTTACGCGATTACCGGGCGCGCCGCCCTCGGACGATTCCGACTTCTCCGCTGAATCTTTCATGCGCTCCACAGTCTTTTTGGCGATGTCTCCGTCCCGCGCATCCTTAGAAGCCAGATAGTAGAGATCGTCCATGTACTCCATCCACGTTGGCGGCTTGCCCGTCTTGGGGTCCACCGCCGGATGCAGCCTGATCCCTTTCTCCGTCATCTTTGCTTCGTACTTCTTCCAGTCAGGATGCTTTTTGCTGAACAGTTCCAGGTTGGCGTCAATCTGCTGCACCATAGCCTCTTCCTGCAACGCTTTGGTCTGCTGTTTGAGCGGTTCGATTTCTTTTGAAACCGCCTGCCCAGCCAGCTTCAGCGTGATGCGTTCCAAGGCTGGAGCGAGCTTGTCAGCCAGGAATTCGAGGTCCGGTCCCAAGTCTTTCCTCAGTTCCGCAATCAGCTCTCCGGTTGCGTCCTTGACTTCTTTCTTGGTTTCCGCCTCTTCAATCTTGATTCCCAGCCTCTCGGCCAATGCTCGAACTGTCCCTTGCGGGTCTTTCTGGAAACTATCCACCCATTCCTGATAAGGCTCCAACGCTTTCCGTTGCTCAGCCAATGCCTGAGTCTTCTGCGTAAAAGCCTTGTTCAGGGCTTTGCGGAGTTCTTCCGGTTTGTCGCGGAGTTTGTCGTACTCCTCCTGAGACAGCAGGTCCTCGGAACCTTCCGGCGGTTGAGCGAGTTCCGGTTCTTTTTCCTCAACCGTTTGCGCGGCAGCTTCCTTCGGGACTTCCGCTTCTTTCGTGGGCTCCGGTTTCCCTTGGTCTTTCGACTGTTCCGCCGTCGCCTCGTCAAATGCCTTGTCAAAGCCCTGGTTAAATGTGCTGGCCATAAAACTTGTCCTTTCTGCGTAATCTGCGGATTACTTCATTCGGAGATGGCCTTTCTTGGCCATTTCCGCAGTGTGCTCTTTCAAACCCTTTTTCTTGCGCTTGTTTTCCGTGGCGTAGAAAACCCTGTTGGCGGTTTCCTTGTTGTGGTAAGTCTTCATCATGGACCGCATGACTTTCTCACCTTCACCACCATAATGTTTAGATAAAGGCATGAGTCCTCACCTCTCCACCGGCGGCAATCCGATCTTCCACCGCCGATGATTCAAGTCGTCCACGTGCTCGCGCTCCCGCACCGCCAGGTTGTTCTTCTTCATCAACCCGTCCAGTTGCCGGGCGCTGGTGATTTCGTGCGGGTGCTCGTCCACATTGGTATCCAGATACGCCTCGAACGGTTTGTAGCCACGCGGCCCATGCGCGTGTTCTTTACAACGAACGATGCGCTTGCCATCCTCATCAAAGCGCAACGTGTAGCGTTCTGTTGGGCGTCCACACTCGGAACAGGTTTCCGGCATTATTCAAACACCGTGCAAACGATGGCATTTATATCCGTGCTGCCGTACCGGTCAATCGTTATGGCTTCGACCCATTGGCTGGCAGGCATTTCCAGTTCCGATTTCTGGATGTGCGTAAAGGGCGTCATAAGCGCAGCTACATCCGTTGCTGGTCCTACTTGCGCCGCTTGTCCCCATTCGGCTTCGGAGTGCGCCATTAGACCTTTCCTTCGATGATTTCCAGTTGCTTCTCCAGCGGAACGCAAACATCGCATTCCGGCGCGCCACAGGTGGGTCCCATGCAGCGCAGACAAAAACCTCTGCGGATTCCGCTGCCTTTCACGCTTACGAAATGCCCTCCATGATGGACGCACTGCAACGTGCTGGCTATCTCTCTTCCGTCCGACAGGATGCCTCCGTGGGCGTTCCGCTCAAACTGGTTTCCGGCCATGCTTCCTTTCGAGGAATCACGAAAGAACTTCGTGCTTTACTCCGAATAATGGACGCACATGTCCAGGCTCCACGCCGCACTGATCGAGGTGGCCATGAGCGCCACGCCATTGCTTGCCGTCGCTGGCAATACGATCTCCGCGCCATCTTTCGCCACCCAGCGCAAGGATGACCGCATGGCCCCGACCAGCGTCAGGAGAAAAGCGTTCGCGGTTAGCGTCGGCCCGGCAGAAAAAACCGCCAGCCCCGAAGTCGCCAGGGCGGCAGGGTCGCCGTCTAGCGCCTGCGGCGTAATCGAGGAGCCTGGCGTGCCCGTTGTGGTGCATCGTTGCAACTGAAACCGGCCTTGCTGATCCACTGGGGAGGCGGCGCTTCCCAGCAGCAAATCGAAGATTTTGGGGCGCACATTCGCCGTGGAAATCACTGTCAGCAGCGGCAATGTTGCCGACTGCGTGCAAGTCGCATTACCATTGATCGCGTACTTTCTTCCGTGTGCCATTTAATTCTCCTTACTTGCTAAAGTGTGAAGCTTTGAAACTGTCTCGCTGATGATGATCTGAACTGGGGCGTCGGAGGAGGGCGGGGCAGTTTCTTTCAGGGCCACAAAGACCGAGGCGTTGTCATTCGTCGTGTCTACCAGGGTCGGATCAGAGGTATCGCCCGTCCCAGTGAATATGCGGTGCTCCCCACACACGCCCATGTCAGACGCCTCGCCGCCCCCCGTTGTGTTCTGACAGCCTCCACTGTCCATCACTGTATAATTCAACGTCGCTGTCATGCTCACTGCGCCATTGCTCTCCGTCGCAATGGCGCGGAGAAATAGATATTCTTGGCTGGTGAGGCCACTCAAGGCTTGGCTCCCCGCGTCAGCGCCGTCATTTGCGAGCGTTTGGCAAGTTCCTGCCAGACTCGGTACATTTCCACTGGTGATCGTGTATTCTCTGACTGCTAGTGCTTTGTCGGTCACTGCCGAAGACGTTGTCAGGGTAATAACCTCAGGGGGGACCAAGTCCGCACTGGCCTTTGCGAAATGAACGGACACTGTGGCTCCGGCCCCCGCCCCGGCTTCACCATTGGTGAACTCGCAAATTCGTGTGTAGGTATTACCATCCGAATCGGAGATCGAATGAAGGGTCGTCTCGCCGTCTGTGGTCTGAACATTGTCAGTTGCCGCCTTTACAACGATGATGTTGCCTGTGTTGATCGTGCCGGACCAACTCAGGTCGAGACTGGTGTCGCTTATTTCTTCGGATGTACTGTTCAAAACATCACCAAGACCCCAAACCCCCCAGCCTGGCGCGGCAAAAAAGCACAGGATCAGTGCCGCTCGCGCCAGGCGTCCCAGCACAGCCACAGGTGAAATGGCAGCCACAGCAGAGCTACAACGAAGGAACTCCTTGATCCGATGAATCACGCTTTCCCTCCTCACGGCAGTCTAAACTCCAGCCAAACAACTAAGCCTTGGACTCCTGTTCCCGCTCCGTCCACGTCGAACCGAACCCACTCTCCAGCAACAAAGTTGGTGTTGTTGGCCAGCACAGCCGCAGCCGCCGCCAGCTCGGTGTCATCCTCGTTCGCGTCAATGGTAATGTTGGTCGAGAGTAAGTCCTGAACCGTGCCTGAGCAGGCATTGCCGGTTGCGACGGCGAGGCAGCGAGCCAAATCCACGGTTACCGCGCCGGAGCTTGAGACGACATTCACTCCGGCTCCGACCGAGATCAGCGTCATGCCATAGAGCGAAGGCGAGATTTTGTAAAGCACCTTGTTGTCGCCAATAGTAACGGCATCAGTAGTCTTGAAGATGATCGCCTCGACAACCTTGGTTCCCGCATAAGACCCTGCCAGGGCATCCGGGGTGATGGCGCGAGTCGCATCAGTACCAGTGTCCACCTCCGAGGCAATTGCCATCTCCGGGCAGCCCACAGCGGTCGTCGAGGCCGCATCGCAGTCCAACGTATCTGGAGCCCCAGCTGTCAGGGTCAGGCCCACTCCACCGACGCTGGAACCCAAGAGGTCATCGCCATCAATAGAAGCTGCGGCGTACTGCCCTGCAATGACTGTCAGAATGTTGCTGTTTCCATCAATGGTCTTGGTGGTGAGTGTCTGTGCCTCATTTGTGTTCACCACAATGCGATTGACCGTGGCCTCTCCATATTCTAGTTGGTTAGCGGTTGAGTCGTAAGCAACCTGTCCGTTGGCCGTAGGTCCTGCTCCAGCCGCTACGGGAACGGTGAGCGACGTAGCAGAGGTGAAATCCTGGGCACCTGTGCTGTAGCTGTTCGCGGCGTTGTCCAGCACCACGTTCGCATCCAAGCGGGCTTCATCAATCGTTCCTTCGGTGATGTGCGCTCCGTCTTTCAAGTCCGTAAGCACGCCATCCGTAGTCTCAATTAGAACCGTCAGGATGCCCGTGCTCGTATTGATAATTTCCAGTTGTTCTTCAGACGCCGTAGCAGCCTCGATTCGCATATCATCATCGGAGTCTGCGACGAACGCACTAAAGGCCGTCCCGGTCTGTGGGGTGAATGTTGCCTTGGGGGAATCACCAACGCCGTCGCTCAGCGCCAAGTCGCCGCCATTGATCGTCGCGCCTATCAGCGTCGGGTTGGTGTCAAATACAGCCTTGCTGGTTCCCCCTGTCTCATCCGAGAGCACTCCAGCCAAGGTAGCAGAGGTCGAAGTGGCCAGATGGCTTATTCCGGCATCGTAGGTCCAGTTGCCAGTCGTGATTCGCGGAACGCCTGTTGTCCCGCTGGTGTCGTCTGCGGTCCCGCCCCGCGCTGCTTCAATAGCCCCTGCATCAAAGAACGAGGTAGCAGAATCGCCAGCTAGGGCGTCTCCGTCTGACGCTCCAGACGCGATGTAGTTTGTAGTGTCAACTCCATCATTCGACGGAAAGCACCACAACTGCTCGTTTGTGTTCGCGATACTGCCCTCGGAAAGGAAACCAGCTCCAGGACAGTCATCCGTGGGAACCAGAGTGCTCACAGCCAACGCCGGGTCACCCACTAATGTCAGGTCATAGCGCAAGATCGCGGACAAGTCTTCTGGATTGTCTGTTGTTTGTAGATCAATAGAGAGGCTGTCAGTGGTGGTGAGTGTGTCCGCGCCAGCATCCGCAACCGCTGCCCCGATGGTGCCAAAAGAGTTCCCGCCGCCTGCTCCATCGCCCGTCAGAATCCACTCACCTGGCGTGTCGCAGCCTCCTGCTGTGGGTTGGCAAGAGAACAACCGTTCAGAATCCAGTTCCACGCACAGTTCACCGCTCAGCCCATCCACGATTGCCGTGCAATCCGTGGCATGTCTCACCACTTCCAGGAAGTTTGCTCCAGCCGCATGAGTAGTTGTCGCCGTGCCGCCATCTAGGGTCTTGTTGGTGGGCGACTGCGTGTTGGTCGTTCCCATCACCGCGCCGGTCGCGCCGTGCTCGGCAGTCCCGGAGATGTGCGAGTCAATCGCGGCGTGGTTGTTCGTGCCGATGTCGGAGAGGGATGTATGCGAGCGCGTGGTGATTTGGGTGATGTTCGTGAGGGTGAGATCGTCATCCACCTCCGCGTTCGAGACTACCGAGGAGGCCGCTTGGAGGTTCGTCGCCGCGACTGAGCCCGTTCCCTCTGCCGTCAATGCCCCAGTCTGACTCACCGTGATTCCATTGGTCCCATCGCCTGCGCGGAATACCGTTACCTGGGCGTCCGCCGCCCGCACATCCAGAAGTGTTCCTGCTGTGGGGTTGCCTGTCTGTTGCCGCACCAAGAATTGCTGCGAGGCCCCGAAAGCCGATTCGAAGCTGAATGTTACCGTTTCCGCCGTGTTGTTGGAGAGATAACTTGTTGCGGCATCAGCGGAGTTTATCAGCGCATTCCACGCTGGCGTGCCGCCTGAATCGTTGTCCGTGATCTTGGTCCACTCGCCCACTGTATCGCACCCACCTGCGGACGGCTCGCAGGCATAGATCGTATTGGCGTCCGCTTCCCAGCAAAGTTCCCCTGCTACGCCGTCAGCGATGGCAGTACAGTCGGTCGCGTGTCGAAGGCTGCTGATGAAGTTGGAGTTGGCTGCATGGCTGGTCGTCGCAAGACCACCACTGATCGTGGCGTTCTGGATGGTTGTAGTATCGAGAGTTGCGCCGAAGAAGTCCCAGCGAAGTGCTGTGGTTCCTAAATCCTGTGCGGTCGTCTCTGGCGCAATAATGCCGTTCACTTGCAGAGGGAAGTCAGGCGTAGTCGTGCCGATTCCGATGTTACTGGTATTTATTACAAAAGCTGGTGTGGCTGGCATACTATCGCCATTGTCAATGTTTTGAAAAATATCAAAGCGGGAATTACCAGCAGCATCTTTTGCGGTTGTTTGTAACCTAGTCCCAACTTTTCCTCCAGTCCCATCCGGGGTGCCTTGGTCTTGTTGAAAAAAGTCAATCGTTCCCAGACTATCTTCACCCCACCCAGAGCCAGCACCCGAACCATTAGTTATTTCAAAGGTTGGCCTAGCGCCTTGCGCCCCTTTTATTTCTAGCAAAGTTGCTGGCCCTGCCGTCCCAATACCGACTTTACCGTCGTCAAGGACGATGAACTTTGTTCCGGCAATGGAATCCTGTACTTCAAAACTTGACGTAGTTGCAGCGGTACTGGTTCCCTTTATTCTAAGTAATGGGTTTGTAGCCGAAATTGCACCAGTACGTGTCGTCCCGAATCCGGCTGTGTTGTTCGTATCATCCCAGAATAGGTTTGAGTTGTCCTGGAGAACGGCTCCATTGCTGCCGAGAAATGGGATAGAGCCAAGAGTGAGAGAGGGAAACAAAGCGTTGCCGCTAGAATCCCCGTAACCAGCATAGCGCAGCGCGGGGGTGGCCGCATTGTCGCAATACTGGAGCGGGGTGGTGTGCACTTGCGCCTTTCCTTGCGTGGCCGCCCCGCAGACGAGCGCCCCAGACGCCAGGAAGTCAGCCTCTCCGCTCGCCGTTGTAAAGGAATGGTCATTGGTGGCGGAGGAGCCGCCAATGCCCGCTCCTCTCGTAATCGTTTGTGTCGCGCCGGTTTGCCCTCCCAGGCTGGTAATTCCGCCGGCGGCACCCTGCGCCGTCCAGGTATTGGTGGCGGTGCAATAGTGGATGTTTTGTCCCGCAGTACAGCCCGTTCCATTGCATACGTAAACATCTTTGTTGGCCGTACAAGTTGCGGGACGACTTGCCAAAACTCCCGCTCCTACCGTTTTCCATTGATTCGAGGCCACCAAGTCGAGTCGGCCCGTCATGGGATTCATGCGGTATTCCTGGCTTGGCAGAGTTACGGCCATTGCTATCAAGCCAATGAAGACTAGAAGGATTTTTCGGCTCTGGGCCATGCCCGATCTCCTTTTTGTATGGACAATGGAAATTCCAAGGGTTTGGAATTGGATAGTGGCAAACTTTTCAATGTTTCCCGTGCCAACGCTTCGAGCAAATGCAGTCTTCGGTCAAAATCCCTCAATCCTTCCGAAGCCCATTGCTGCGCTTGTTCCGCTTGACAGGATTGCGTATAGAGTTTCGCCGCCACACGCAATAATGCCTTGGTAGTCGCACGATCTTTCTCCATGTCGCGGGATATTTCGGCCAGTTTCTCTTGGTGGCTTTGCTGCTTCTTGTAGAGGTCCGGCAAAAGCCATCGCAACAATTTTTCAATCATCCCTTCGACTCCGCTCAGGACTTTCAGCTTACGAGTAGCCCAAACTGGCCCGATTATCCCAAACCTGGTTGAAACTGGCGCTGCCGCCAGCCCATTGGATGTCGGTTACGTTCGAGCCGGAATAGGTGAATTTCACGATGGCCCAGGCCGCCGCCGATTTCGCCGTTCCCGGAGTTGCCCAGCCATGATACGTAACACTGTCGCCCGTATAGTCAAAGGCTTCCGTATACACTCCGGTAAGCCCTTGATTGACCGTGCCCAGAATATGCACGAGTAATCGCGGCGGATCGTAGTTGTCATCCACCACGATCCGTAAAGGCACATAGACCCCATTGACGTTTTTCTCAGGGGCGACTCCGGCGATAAACCGACTGTCGTAAATCGGCTCATTCGCCATTTCACCTCACTCCCTGTCCCGGTAATTGCCGTTGAATTTGCTCGGCAATCTGTTCCCGCGTCGGCGTTGGTCCAGCTCTGGGCGCTTGGCCGCCTGGAGGTGCGCCTCCGGGTTGCGCTTGTTGCGACATTATGAGCATTTTCAAAGCCTGAACGCCAAACGCCCGCAACTCTTGAATTTCTTTTTCATTGCGGATGTTGAACATTCCCATCGTCTTGCGTAACAACACCTCGGAAGCCAGCAGCATCGGTCCTCGCAGCGGGTCTGTAACGATCTGTAGGGCCGCAATCCAGTCCTGACGCTCCTGGGCTTCATTGACCGGGGCGAGTGAGGTGATATCTACGGTGATCTCCGTATCCACGCCGTCCAAATCCTCGCCCTGTATCTGCTGGTAGCCAGCTATGACGTTTGCGGCTTGGAGTCGAGCGCCCTCCGCCTGCATGTCCGTATTCAGCAGAATCCAGAATGGGAGTACCATGCGCTTCCGAAGGAAATAGATTGCCAGCTTCCCGATCTCAGCCAGCCAGGAAGCAATCTGGTCTTTGGCCTTCGTCTCGCGCACCCGTGAGGCGATGTCAATGATGTTCGCTTGTGTCGCCGTCGCTGCCTCGGAGATGCCGCGATGCTCCGCAGAAACCCCGCTAATCTCCCTGAAATCCTCTTTGGTCTGCGGAATGTTTCGCACCACGGTTGGATCGAGCGGGGCATCGGCAATGGGCTGGATGCCGTCCGGTTTCCCGCGCAGCAGCAACCCGTCAATGGGCTGCTCCCATTTTGCCAACTCTTCGTCCGTCATGGAAGGGTCGGCAATGAACTTCCGCAGAAAGCGTTTCCGGTGCACTTTCTGCATCTCGCGGGTTTCGTTCAATTCATCTTGCGGCGAAATCCAGTTGTAAACGGCGGGCAAGGGATAGAACTCATCCAGGCGCGGATGCTTCATCAATACCGCGAAAGGAATTACTGGCGTGCCATCTTCCCAGGTCTCCAGGTTCTCCTCCAGGAAAAACTTGTCATTGCCTTCCCCAATGTCGAACCGTTTCTTGGCCCGAATGTCAAAGATTTTCCAAACCTTCACCATGTCCCGGAATTCGGCCTGCTCGCTCGCATCCGCATAGCTCGTGGGCGAAGAATCTTCCCGCATCCTGCCGGTTATGCTGACATTTGCGGTGTTCTTGTACCGCTTATTGCGCTTCAAATCCTCCGGGTAGTGCCACTCGAAATAAGCAGCCCAATCGCAGCGACTCAGCTGATTGTGGGAATTCACGCTTACCCGAAACTGCGAAGCGGGAATGCGCTTGAAGTAGATGCGCTCCCGGCTCAGGATTTGCCCTGGAGCCAGAACTTCTTTCCCATCGCTCGACCGCACCGGGTCATCCGAGTTTTCCTTGAGGATCGGTTTTCCGGCATTGGGATTGTCAATCCAATCGCCCGAATAGCCCACTTCGATCACTCCAAAGCGGAAATAGGATTCCAACAAGCCCAAAAACGTCTCGCGCTTGAACGCCAGGCGCTCATCCCGCACAAAGGCATTCAGCGTGTTTTCCTGGAGTGCGGCTCTTTCCGCAGCATTCGAGCCGGGCGTGCCTGCCATCGTCGGGGCTGGACGAACGATGTATTTGGGATGGTAGAAAAGCTGCGAGGGTAGTTGCACCTCAATGGTCGGGAAAATCAGGTTGATGGCATAATGGAGCGGGCTCCCGGTGTCATCCGTCCCGCTCTCTCTCCATTGGTGTCCTAGGTAGTATTCCCAGAGAACTTTCGTCCGATACTTGTCTTCCCACTTTTTATAGACCTTATCGGCTGCATCCAGCCGCTTCATCCAGTCTTTGACGCGGTCCGCGTCTGATTTACGGGGCATATCGTGAAATAGCTGCTCTTTCGGCCTGCTCGCGCAGCAGGCTCAATCCACCACGCTTTTTCCAGCGGATCAACTCGTCTCGCTGGCCGAAGAAACTTCGTTTTCCATAGCGCACGATGCCCTGCGCCGGAATCGCCGCCCGCGAGGAAATGAAATACCGCACCGTGTCATAGGCATGATCTGGAATGGTCTCATTGCGTTCATCCATAAAAATCGGCTTCCCTAAATCAGTCCCCACTCGAACGCGCCGCTGTGAGCGCATCTGTCGTATGACCTGGTCGCAGCCATCCGGCAAATCCTCCGATTTCTGAATGAAAAACAATCGCGGCCAGTATCCGTACTGCCCGGTAATTGGATGCACTCGCGGTATCTCCTGGCCGGGCTGGACCGTTACCTCTCCGAATTGGCGCGGCTCAGTTCCTCGGTGAATCTCCCCGGTCCCTTGGAGCCTCAGATACTCGTTGATGAGGTTCCGGGTCCCCATTTCGTCATTATCGGCGGGCTGCCAATCGAGCGCGTCCACCGGATCAAATCCGTGTTTTGGGTTCCGGTCGGCGTAATCGTCGGAAAACGACCATCTGCCCCCATATTTCTGCATGGTCTTGTAAAACATCGAAGGATCGGCAAGATTTAAGGTGTATTTCTCATCCCCACTCATTTGCCGAATGTTCTTGCGATGCTCAGAAACCAGCAAATTGGGCTTGTAATACTCCCGGTAAGCGAAGGCGTTCCCTTCCCGATCTATCCCCCACCACGCGCAGCAAGTCGGGGAAGCATCGCCGTGATCCAGGGTCCGGTGCAACCGGCAACGCACTTTCAGGAAGTCAACAATCGCCTGTGTGCCAGCAATCAGGCTTTCTGGCTTCACGTCATGAATCTGGCCCTCCGGGATGCCCCATTCGGCGTCCACGAACCGACGCCGCCAGGAAGCATCTCGGCGCTGCATTTCCTCCAGGTTTTGTTTTGGCAGAAACTTGTTCTCCCAGGATGGCATGGAGATCATTCGATACCCAGCTTGAGAGTAAATCTCCTGCCATTCCGGACTTTCCGGGTGAAACCGCTTGTAAATCCAGTGCGTCTCGGCGTCCGGGTTGCAGGCAATCATGGCGTAGCTTGGCGGGTTGGGCTTTCCGGTTACCGGGTTTTTCCACGGCCACTCCCGTTCGCCGTATTGAGCGAGCACTTCGAGGGGCACTTCGGCCTGGTCCCAACGTCCTATGCGCGTCAATAAAGTGTCGAAAATATCCTCTCCAATCTCTTCTGCTTGGTCCAGAATGAACCAGTTGATCTCCAAACCTCGAATGACCTTGTCAATGTCTTGGTCCTCGAGGTGCAACCACAGAATCTCGGAGCCAGAGTGGGCCAGGCGCAAGTAATTTTCTGAATCAGCCCTGCGCCCCCCAAAGGCAGGATCGTAGGCGGCTGGCGGGCAGAGTTTGAAGAAGGTGGATTGGGTCGTCAGGCCCAGTTCTTTAGCGACTTTGCGGGCAATTACCCCCCGATTCTTGGGGTAAAGATCGGAAAGATACAGCGCCTTGAGGCAAAGAGCATACGTCTTGGCCGCCCCAAATCCTCCAGAACAGCACAATGGCGCTGGGCCGTACCGAAAAGCCTCTTCCTGCTTTGGAGAGGCCCAGTCAATCGCTCGCGGCTCACCATGTTGAGAGAAAGCCTTCCAATTAGGGCGCAATTTCCAAGATACTCTCGTCAGCCAAGATCGGGTCTTCCACGCCGATAAACCGGATGCTTTGCATCTGCCCGGCTCCTCGTCTCACGCACCAGGCCCGCCCAACCTCTTCCGCCTTCTCGACAGACGACGCCATGATTATGCCAGTCTGTGCTGGATGGTTCCCGTATTTGTACCGCAAAACCCATTGGCGCTGCTGCCCCGCTTTTTCTTTTCGTAGGGGCTCCTCAACCGCGCTCGATGTCTCTTTGCTCGGCCAACCCATCGCTGATTTCTCCTTTGCTGGTAGAAATGTCTACCGTTACTGCTACGTGCGAGCCGGGCGGCAAGTTGAAAAGCGGCTGCCTCGGTGCATCCCTTGGAACGTCGTCTCCACCCTTCCTGAAATCACCCAACCCCTCCAGGACCTTTACCCCCGTTTGCCCGGCATTTCGCAGATGCGCCACCACCGTGGGCAAATGCGACATCCCGCGCATCCCTTGAAGCAGCGGGTTCCCCTCAATCACTTTTCCCACAGGCTCCATCGAGTTTTCCACGGCCCCTACAGCCTTCTCGAATAGTCTCTCGCGCAGACCCCGCTCTCTCTGAACCAACGCAATCCGTTCTGGAGCTTTTTTAACATTCTTCCGCCATGCCACAATGCACCCTAACTCCCGCCGAGTCAGTTTGTTTTCCGCCGCCACTACATCAGGTCCCTTCCCACTATCCAAGGCCTCCAGCACGCGCACGCGGAATTCGCTGGAAAATATCCTCTTCCCCTTCGCTGTTACCGCAATTCCTTCCTTGTTGAAGCCGTATTTCTTATACATCGGCCTCTACCACCACAGGTCGGAACTCCATTCCAGAAATACCACTCGGCCAACTCCTCGAAATGGATAGCTTAAAAAATAATTTGTCTCCAGGAACCAAACAGCCCCTCTGCTCTTGAATCGCCCGCCAGTACGCTTCGTCTGCCGCAACCCCCGCCTCGACTTGCGAACGCAGACGCACTTCTGAATCTTCCAGGAACTGAATCACCCCGTCCCGCGCCCAGCGCGCACGCCCCCGACGAACGTAATTCTCTGCCCGCCTTAATGACGTGAATCCAGCCCCGTTTACAGCGTTTTCAATTTGAATGACACTTCGGCTTCGCTTCCGCAATGCGGTTCTCAAGCCTATCGGCGAGAAATAAGATGCCACTTTCTGTCAATCTGACACTTTACGGCACCCGTGGACATTATTTGACATACTCCGAACCCTCTTGTCAAGTAAATTCTCGCACTTGCAGACGGCTTCCTTCCATAAACACTCCCGCGCGTGGCAGAATATCTGGACCCAGGAACCAAATGCGTTCCCCAAAAGATGAACGGCGTTTGCGTGCTGAGATACCCATATCCAGCACTAAGCCGGAGTCCCGAGCGGGGGGGGGCGGGGTGTCCAGGCAGATACGTACGAAGATAGTCCAACCTGTTGAATCTACTGGCTTTATGCAGTTATGTCCCAGAATGACGCGGGGTAGGTGTATGGTATCCCCATACTGGTACGCCTGGCTAACACATTGATACAATTACACTTAACTTGCTGCTGGTGCGTATCAATTTACCCCATATCTACCCGCGATTCGCCACATTTCTCTTACCACCCCCTTGTCCATTACCAACCCTGAGGCGCGATACCTCAAGAGGAAGCAAATTTTTGCGTTGAGATGTTATATGGGGTCGGATTACTTCCGGGAACGCATTGGAACAATTGCCTACCGTCCCCACCCGCCACCTCGATTATGGTTATAGCATGTCAAGGGAGGTTACTGTCAAGGGATTTTAGGGCCATTGGAGACATGGTACTAGGTCATGGTCCTACTGGCGCTATAGGACTATGCGGAATATGCGATTGGCGTGGGTTTGAGCGTATGTCTGCAAAGCAGTGATAACAGGGGAGTTGAATCAGGGAATTATTCCCGTCTTGTGGTTTTGTGGGTGGATTATGCTTATAGGACACAAGATGTTGGGTACTATTGACTATGGTAGTTACTTGAGTTACGATGATGCCATGAAAAAGATCACGATGTACGAACACAGTTGCTTACGCTGCGGGAAGAGCTTCCGCAGTGCCAGCCGGCAGCCACGACATTGCGGGAAGTGCAAGTCGAGCTACTGGGACCGCCCAAGGAAGGTAAAAGGGAGCGCATCATGCTAGCCGAAAAGTACAAACCCATACAAGTCTCTGAATTTGTGGGACTTGAAAAACCGAAGAAAATCATTGGAAAATGGCTTGCGAATCCGCAAAGCCATTCGTTTCTATTTGTTGGGAAGCCTGGTACAGGCAAAACTGCAATGGCCGAAGCAATAGCACGGGCAATCGGAGCGGAGCCTTGCGAAGTGGTCCAGATACCCTCCGGCAAGTGCGACCAAAAAACTGTTGAGCAAATCTGGAGAGCTGCCGAATACTTGCCGTGGGGAAACTTCCGAGTTTACATCGTGAATGAGGCAGACCGGATGACTGAGGGGGCGCAGATTGCTTTCCTCAGCGTGCTTGACCAAGTTCCTTTCAAAACAGTCTTTATCTTTACTTGCAATGAGACACAGGGCCTGGAGGCACGGTTTCTCAGCCGGTGCATGGTCGTGGAATTCTCGAATTATGGCCTGAACGGGTGCGGTTCGGTCTTTCTCGCAGAAGTGTGGAAGGCCGAATCCGCTTCGCTCAAAGCGCCGCTGCTGCTCGAGCCCGACTTCCGGCGAATCCTTAAAAATGCGGGGAACAATCTACGAGGTGCGCTCATGGAAATCGAGCGAGAATTGTTGGAGGCATAAGCATGAACACTTGTGAAGTATGTGGACAGCACGTGGTGGCGCATCAGCGTAAAAATGCAGCAAGTGTCTGCCATGGCTGCTATTTGTCTGAGCGCAGACAGATTGCGAGAACAAAACGCCACGCGCTCGCAGTCAGTAGAGCAAAAATTGTAAAAAGGAGCAACGAATGACCACTAAGACGAAAGCAACGCACACGCCGGGGCCGTGGAGTGTAAGCTGCTCTGGGAACGATGTCGAAAACGTCAGTGGGGCAGGAGTCTGCGCGCTGTACGCCGATGAGACAGCCGAAGCCAACGCCCGCTTGATCGCCGCCGCGCCCGACCTGCTCGCCGCTGCGGAGGCCATGTTGCGCTCGATAGATGAAGGCCCAGCTTTCGGCAACGGAGAAATTGAGATAGACAAACTTCGCGTTGCCGTCGCCAAAGCAAGGGGGGAGTAAATAGAGCCCGCAACTAACGGGCAGGAGGATAAGATGACAAAAGAAGCCAGCGAGACAGCCAACAAACTTTCGTATTGTGCGCAAAAGACTCACAATCCACGCGTATTTTATCTCGAAAATTCTTCGTTTCATCGTCATCGCGTTTACATTTGCGATGACGGGCGGGTCGAAGAGTCTTGCAAATTAGGTCGAGATTTCAACCGTTGCTTGTGCGTGCTGCCGCCCGGCGTGCAGGGCAAGGTCTAGTCTCCGTCCGTGCCACTCCGCGCGTGCGGAGCGTGCGGCTAGTAACCGCCATCCG
>ERZ1292632.519-Hain-H43-01um-R2-519-length-42158-cov-7_pt1 | contig 42158 bp, 38 predicted proteins | sample MGYA00564407_ERZ1292632 | MGnify/ENA primary metagenome ERZ1292632 (study PRJEB36523, sample SAMEA6512637) | groundwater metagenome | collected 2019-01-08 | study: AquaDiva: Metagenomics assemblies of 32 groundwater samples | reverse complement strand
AGGCCCAGACCGTGACGATGATCACCGCCGCCGTCGACGAGACCGCGCTGGCGGCCGACTCCATGTCCACCACCATCTCGGCGATCCGCCAGGACACCGAAGTGGTCGCGTCGGAAATCGACCAGCTGGAGCGCGGCTTCATGAGCGTCGAAGGCAAGCTCGCCAGCCTGCGCAACGCCTCCTCCGATTTCGGCCGCCAGGTCGCCTGACGGCTTTCACCCGCGCGCTCGTCGCCCCGGACTTGATCCGGGGTCCCGCTTCTTCTTTAGGCACAAGGCAGCGAGACCCCGGCTCTTCGGCCGGGGTGACGAGTGGGGTGTGCCCCTTCGCCTGACGCTTCCCCTGCCCGCCGCCCTGCTCTAAGGCGGCGGGATGACCGATGCCGCGCCGCCAGCCGTCCAGAGCTGGAAAGTCACCCTGCCCTGCACCCGCGCCGAGGCCGAGGCGATCGACGGGGACATCGCCGCCTTCGCGCTGATGGACCATCCGCCGGTGCTGATGACCAGCGAGGCGGACGGGGATGCGGGATTGTGGCGGCTCGACGCCTATTTCGAGGGCAAGCCGGGGCCGGCCGCGATCAAGCTGCTGCGAACGCTGGTGCCGAGCGCGGCGGGGCTGAAGCCCGTGGTCGAGGCGCTGCCCGACGAGGATTGGGTGACGATGAGCCAGCAGGGGCTGGAGCCGGTGACTGCCGGCCGCTTCCATATCCGCAACATCGCCGCCGATCCCCAACTGCCGGGGCATGTCAACCTGCTGATCGAGGCGGGCCGCGCCTTCGGCACCGGGCAGCATGAGACGACAGCGGGCTGCCTCGCCATGCTCGACCGGATGCGGCGGGTGGGGATGCGCTTCCGCAACGTCGCGGATATCGGAACGGGCACCGGGCTGCTCGCCTTCGCCGCGCTCACTCTCTGGCCGCGCGCCTATGCCATCGCGTCCGACATCGATCCCGTTGCCGTGGAGATCAGCGCGGACAATGCGCGCGCCAATGGCGTCAGGCTGGGCGACGGGCCGGGGCGGTTGGCGCTGGTGACGGCGGCGGGGGGCAATCACCCGGCGCTGGTCGGCCGTGCGCCCTACGACCTGCTCATCGCCAACATCCTCGCCGGTCCGTTGATCGAACTCGCGCCCTCGCTCTGCGCGCTGGTGGAGGATGGTGGAACGATATTGCTCGCCGGGCTGCTGAACGAACAGGCCGACGCCGTGCTCGCCGCCTATCGCGCGGAAGGGATGCGCCTTGCCGAGCGCAGCGATCGGGGCGACTGGCCGACCCTGCGCCTGCGCAAGCGGCCCCGCATCGGCTGGAAGCGCCCAAGGCGGCTCAATCCGGCGGCGCGCGGCGAAGCGCCCGGCTTCGGCAGCATCTGACAAGAGGAGGCGGACTATGGCCATGACGCGGCGGACCATCCTGCATGATATCGACGGCGCGCCGTTCGAGAGCGTCGCCCTAGTGGACGAGGGCATGGCTCCCAGGCCGGGCATCCTGCTCTTTCCCAATGTGCTGGGTATCAAGGATGCCGACTTCGCCTATGGGGAACGGGTCGCGGCGCTCGGCTACAGCGTGCTCGTCGCCGACGTCTTCGGACGAGGCAACCGCGCTACGCGCGCCGATGCCGATCCGGCGCGCTTCATGAATGCGTTGAACGCCGACCGGGCGATGTTGCGCGCGCGGGTGAATGCAGCGCTCGACACGCTCAAGGCGCTGCCAGAGGTCGATCCGGCGCACACCGCCGCGATCGGCTTCTGCTTCGGCGGCAAATGCGTGCTCGATCTCGCCCGCTCGGGCGCGGACATAGCGGGCGGCGTCAGCTTCCACGGCGTCTATGACGCGCCGCCCTTCCCCCATGTGACGATCACCGCGAAGCTGCTGATCTGCCACGGCTGGAGCGATCCGCTCGCTCCGCCGGACGCCACCGTCGCGCTGGCACAGGAACTGACCGACGCAGGCTGCGACTGGCAGATCCACGCCTATGGCCATACCGGCCACGCCTTCACCGACCATGCCGTCAACATGCCCGACAAGGGCCTGGCCTATAATGCCGACGCCGACCGGCGCAGCTTCGGCGCGATGGCGGATTTCCTGGGCGAGCTTTTCGGATAGGCTCATCCACATCCTCCCCTGGAAGGGGAGGTGGCAGGGCGAAGCCCTGACGGAGGGGTGTCACGCTATCGATAGGGTGACACCCCTCCACCATTCGCTACGCGAACGGTCCCCCTCCCCCTAAGGGGGAGGATTGTCCCTTCGACATTCACCGCCTCGGTATCCGCCGCGCACTCGCCAGATGATGGGCGTGGGTGATCGCGACAGCAAGCGCGTCGGCGGCATCCGGCCCGGCGATCTTCGCGCCGGGCAGCAGCCGCTGGACCATTGCGTGGACCTGATCCTTCGACGCATTGCCGACGCCCACGACCGATTTCTTGACGAGCCGGGCGGCATATTCGCCGACCTCCATGCCCGATCGCGACGCCGCGAGCAGCACGACGCCGCGCGCCTGCCCCAGCTTCAGCGTCGATTGCGGATTGACGTTGACGAACACCTCCTCGACCGCCGCGCCATCGGGCTTATGCTCGAGGATGAGGTCGGTCAGCGCAAGATCGAGCGCCAGCAACCGCGTCGCCAGCGCCATCTCGGCATCGGTCTTGATCTGGCCGTTGTCGATATGCGTCAGCCGGTTGCCATCGGCGGCGATGACGCCCCAGCCGGTGGTGCCAAGGCCAGGATCGAGACCGAGGAGGATCATGCCGCCGATCCTCTCCCCTGGGGGGAGAGGATAGCAAGGCTTGTCGGCATGCCGACTAGCCGCGCTTGGTGAGGGGGGCGAGAGCCGCAGGCGTTGGACTGCCCCCTCCCCCAGCTTCGCCTAGGCGGCACAGCCGCCAAGGCTCCGCAACCCTCTCCCCCAAGGGGAGAGGGAAGGATCGTCAACCCAGTTTCTCCATGACCGCGTCGGACACTTCGTAGTTCCCCCACACGGTCTGGACGTCGTCGTCATCCTCCAGCGTGTCGACCAGCTTCATCAGCGTGCCGGCGTTGCTTTCATCGACCTCGACGGTGGTGGTCGGCTTCCAGGCGAGCTTGGCGCTGTCGGCCGCGCCGAGCTTGGCTTCCAGCGCCTTGGCGACTTCGTGGAGCGCGTCCATCGCGGTCCAGATCTCATGCTCCTCTTCGGTCGAGGAAACATCGTCCGCGCCCGCTTCCAGCGCCGCCTCGAACACCGCGTCAGCATCGCCCGCACTCGCGGGATAGGTGATGAGGCCGAGGCGCTCGAAGCCATGGCTCACCGCGCCCGACGCGCCCAGATTGCCGCCATTCTTGGAGAATGCGGTGCGCACGTTGGTCGCGGTGCGGTTGCGGTTGTCGGTCAGCGCTTCCACGATGATCGCGACACCGCCGGGGCCATAGCCCTCGTAGCGCACTTCCTCATAATTCTCCATGTCGCCGCCCGACGCCTTGTCGATCGCGCGCTGGATATTGTCCTTGGGCATGGACTGGGCCTTGGCGGCGTTGACCGCCAGGCGCAGGCGCGGGTTCATGTCCGGGTCGGGCATCCCCATCTTGGCCGCGACGGTGATTTCGCGGCTCAGCTTGGAGAACATCGAGGAGCGCTTCTTGTCCTGCGCGCCCTTTCGATGCATGATGTTCTTGAATTTGGAATGGCCGGCCACGGCCTTCTCCTGACATAATATGTGGAAACCGAAGCGCGCTCTCTAGCGAGCGCTTGCCGGTCCCGCAACGGTCAGTAGATAATAGCCGTCCCCGACGCCGACACCATCAGCATCGACCCATTGGCGCCCAGCACCTCATAGTCGAGATCGACGCCGACGACGGCATTGGCCCCCAGTGTCGCGGCACGCATCCGCATTTCGCCGATCGCCTGTTCGCGGGCGCGCTGGAGCACATCCTCATACGCGCCCGAGCGTCCGCCCACGATATCGCGCACGCTGGCGAAGAGATCGCGGAAGAGGTTCGCGCCCACGATCACCTCGCCGGTGACAATGCCCAGATATTCCTTCGCCGGCCGCCCTTCCAAACGGCTGGTGGTGCTGACGATGATCTCGGACATGGGCCCTCTCCTGATTGGGTAAGACCAACCTTATTCCATACCCAAAGCGGCAAGGTAAGTCTGAAGGATCGCCTCCATCTCCTGGCGGTCATGAGGCTGCATCTTCCGCAGACGAATGATCTGGCGCATGATCTTCACATCATACCCCGTCGCCTTGGCTTCCAGATAGACGTCCTTGATGTCGTCGCCGATGCCCTTCTTTTCTTCCTCCAGCCGCTCGATGCGCTCGATCAGAAGCCGCAGCTGGTCGGCGGCGACGTTGCCCTCGCTCATGTCCAAAATCTCCATATGTGAATCGGGTTGGCGGACGCCTCTAATGGCTGTCGGCGTTCTTCGCCACACTCTCCTTCATCCGGGCGATCTGCTCGGGCGTCGCCTCGCCCTGATGCTTGGCCTTCCATTCGGCAAAGGGCATCCCGTGGATGATCTCGCGCGCCTCGTCGCGGGTGAGGGCGCCGTCCGCCTCGGCGACCCAGTCAGCGAGGCAGTTGCGGCAAAAGCCCGCCGTGCCCATCAGGTCGATATTCTCGACATCGGTTCGATGCTGCAAATGCGCGACCAGACGGCGGAAGGCGGTTGCAGCCACCGCATCTGTGAGTATGGTGTCGGCCATCGGCGATCCTTTCGCTGAAATACATCATCCTGTCGTGCAGCACGGATAACCCATAACGACGCACTGGCAAGGCCATGAGCACGCCAGCGACGATCAAGACGGTCAGGAGCATGAATGTCGAAATTGCCGCCCCGCTCCCGCAAGGTCCGCATCCTTGCGACGCTCGGTCCCGCCAGCGACAGCGCGGAGATGATCCGGGCTTTGTTCGTCGCCGGCGCGGACGCCTTCCGCATCAACATGAGCCATGGCGCGCATGAGGATCATGCCAAGCGCATCGCCACCATCCGCGAGCTGGAAAAGGAATTTCATCGCCCCACGACGATCCTGGGCGACCTTCAGGGGCCGAAGCTGCGCGTCGGCACCTTCGAGAAGGGGCTGGCGATCCTGGAAACGGGCGCCAACTTCGTGCTCGACCGGGACGAAACCCCCGGCAATGCGCGGCGCGTCAACCTGCCCCACCCCGAAATCTACGCCGCTCTGGTGCCCGAGACCCGGCTGCTGCTCGATGACGGCAAGCTGGTGCTGCGCGTCAAGGCCGTGACCGACGACCGCATCGACACGATCGTCGAAGTCGGCGGCACGCTGTCCAACCGCAAGGGCGTCAACGTGCCCGACGTGGTGGTCCCCGTCCCGGCGCTCACCGACAAGGACCGGCGCGATTTGAGCTTTGCGATCAGCCAGGGCTGCGACTGGATCGCCTTGAGCTTCGTGCAGCGGCCCGAGGATCTGGCCGAGGCGCGCAAGCTGATGGGCGGCTATGGCGCGCTCATGGCGAAGATCGAGAAGCCATCCGCCGTGCAACGGCTGGAGGAAATCGTCGAATTGGCCGATGGCGTGATGGTCGCGCGCGGCGACCTCGGCGTCGAACTGCCGCCCCATGCGGTGCCGCCGCTCCAGAAGCAGATCGTCGCCACCGCGCGGCGCCTGGGGCGGCCGGTGGTGGTCGCGACCCAGATGCTCGAATCGATGATAAAATCCCCCTCCCCCACCCGCGCCGAAGTGTCGGACGTGGCGACGGCGGTCTATGACGGGGCGGATGCGATCATGCTGTCGGCGGAGACGGCGGCGGGCGACTGGCCGGTCGAGGCGGTCGCGATGATGGACGCCATTGCGCATAGCGTCGAGCGCGATCCCGGCTATTTTGGCCGGCTCCATTATACCGAGACCCGGCCCGACCCGACCACCGCCGACGCGCTCGCCGAAGCGGCGGGCGGCATCGTGTCGGTCACCGGGGCAAGCGCCATCACCTGCTTCACCTCGTCGGGCAGCACCGTGCGCCGCGTCGCGCGCGAGCGCCCCTCCGCGCCGATCCTGGCGCTGACCCCGCGCTCCGACACCGCCCGCAAGCTTGGCCTCACTTGGGGCGTCCATGCGGTGCGGACGAAGGATATCGGCACCTTCGAGGAGATGATCGGCAAGGCCCGCCGCATGGCGCTGCGCCACGCGATGGTCGAAAAGGGCGGCAAGATCGTGGTGCTGGCCGGCGTGCCGTTCGGAACGCCCGGCTCGACCAACGTGCTCCACGTCGCCGCGATCCGGGGCGACGAGCTCAAGGGCCGGGACGACAATCCGACCTTTTAGAGCATTGAGCGTCAAATCCGAACCACTGCCGTTCGGTTCGAGTAGCTTTCGAGCGAAGTCGAGAAAGCGTATCGAGAACGCTTGCCACGACCTTCTCGACGGACGGTTCTCGACGTCGCTCGAACCTGCTCGAAGCGAACGGATCAGATTAAAGGCGCGATGATCTAAGACAGCGCGCCGCAACGCGAAAAGCGCCCGATCATCGACCGGGCGCTCAGCGCTTCTTCAAGAAGACCGCCGCCGCGTCAGCAACAGCGCGCTGCTTCAGCCCTGGCGGGCCTTGAAGCGGCGGTTGGTCTTGTTGATGACATAGGTGCGGCCGCGACGGCGGATCACGCGGTTGTCCCGGTGGCGGCCCTTGAGCGACTTGAGCGAGTTGCGGATCTTCATGGCTATCGGCCTTTGATGAATCAGGTGTCGTCGGAAAATCGAAGCGCAGCCCCTATGGGCGGGGCAGGCCAAAGTCAAGGGCGACCGGCCGCATTTCGCCGCCGTTCATCGCCGGTGCAGCCAGTCCATGGCTTTGCGCGTTGTGCGGGATTATGCCGGCCGCGCCGTTACACAAGGCCCATGCCCGCTGGAGAGAAACCATGTCGAAGCGCCTGATCCTCGCCGCCGCCCTTGCCTTCCCGCTTGCCGCCTGCACGACCACAGCGCCGCCGACCGAAGTTACGCGGTTCCATGTCGGCAATCCCGCCCGATCCGGCACCATCGCGGTCGAGGAAATGCCGGGCAATCCCGACATCAGCCTGGAATTCCGCACCTATGCCGACGCGGTCGCCCAGCAATGGCGGCAGATCGGCTTCACGCCCGTCGCCGCCGGGAGCCCAAGCGACTATGTCGCACTGGTCAGCTTCCGGCGCGGTTTCCGCCCGTCGGGCGTCGACCGCAGCGGCCGCCCCGTGAGCGTCGGCGTCGGCGGCGGCATCGGCAGCGGCGGCTACTCCGGTCTCGGCCTCGGCATCGGCATCAACCTGTCGGGCAAGCCCAAGGACATCGTGACGACCGAGTTGCAGGTCCAGCTGCGCCGCCGCGCCGATTCGGCGACCGTCTGGGAAGGCCGTGCCACGACCGAAGCGAAGCAGGGCACGTCCGCCGCCCAGCCCGCCATGGCCGCGCAGAAACTCGCCGCCGCTTTGATCCAGGGCTATCCGGGCGAGTCGGGGCGCACTATGATCGTCAAATGAGCATTTCCATTTCGAGCGGCTTTGACGGCGGCAATATCCGCGTCCTTTCCATTACCGACAGCGCGGACGGCGGTGTCCGCGCGGAACTGGAGATCGTCACCGATCATCAGAGCGATTTCTACCAATGGTTCCATTTCCGCGTCGCCAATGCGGCGGGCCGGGACGTCGAGCTGGCGATCGTCAATTGTGCGGGGGCGGCTTACCCCGACGGCTGGAAAAACTATCGCGCGCGGGTCAGCGAGGATCGGGAGAACTGGTTCCTCGCCGACACCGGCTATGCCGACGGCACGCTGACCATCCGCATCGCGCCCGACAGCAATGTCGCCTGGGTCGCCTATTTCGCGCCCTATTCGATGGAGCGGCATCACGATCTGATCGCCTGGGCCGCGACGCAGCCGGGCGTCGCCCACCGCGAACTCGGCCTGACCCTCGACGGCCAGCCGCTCGACCTGCTGACAATCGGCGATGGCCCCAAGCAAGTGTGGCTCTACGCCCGCCAGCATCCGGGCGAGACGATGGCGCAATGGTGGATGGAAGGCGCGCTGGAGCGCCTGTGCGACGAAGAGGACGCCGTCGCCCGGCTGCTGCGGCAGAAAGCCACCATCCATGTCGTTCCGAACATGAATCCCGACGGCAGCCGGCGCGGTCACCTCCGCACCAACGCAGCGGGCGTGAACCTCAACCGCGAATGGCATGATCCGACGCCTGAGCGCAGTCCCGAAGTGCTGCTGGTCCGCAAGGCGATGGACGCTACCGGTGTCGATTTCGCCATGGACGTGCATGGCGACGAAGCGATCCCCGCCGTGTTCCTTGCCGGGTTCGAGGGCATCCCGTCGCTCACCGAAAAACAGGCACGGCTTTATGCCCGCTATCGCGACACGCTGGCTGCGCGGACGCCCGATTTCCAGACGCGACTAGGCTATCCGACCACCCCGGCGGGCAAGGCCAACCTCTCCATGTCGACCAACCAGCTCGCCGAACGCTTCGGCGCGGTGGCGATGACGCTGGAAATGCCGTTCAAGGACAATGACGACCTGCCCGACGCCGACTATGGCTGGTCCCCCGCCCGCTCGATCCAACTCGCCAAGGATTGCCTGGCGGTGCTGGCCGAGATGATCGACGAGATTTGAGCGACAACGAGTTCATCCCACCCCCGTTCGTGCTGAGCCTGTCGAAGCACGCGCGCGCCCTTCGACAGGCTCAGGGCGAACGGGTGGACGGCATTGCTACTTCCAATCAAACGCCAGCGGCGCTTCCTTGAAGGCGAAGCGGTCGAGATGGTCCGCGACCACCTGCTGGAACCGGGCGACATCGGCCTCCGGCGTCGGCTCCAGCGTCACGACCAGCGCCTCGGGCGCGGCTTCCATGCGGAGTGTTCCCATCGGAAAGGCGATCTCGCTCTTTTCCGCGTCGAAGCGGACCTCGAACTTGTGACTCCAATGCTTTGAAAGTTGCTGGAGATAGCGGCTGGCGTTGGCGGTGGGGACGGTTGCGGTGACGGTCATGGGTTACAGCCTTTCGATCTTGGTGGCGGCTTCGTCGATCAGGGCAGCGACATCGAACAAAGTCTGTTCGTCCGCCCCTTCCTTCTCCAGCCGGTTCTGGAGCGCGAAGCGCAGATTGTGCATCGCCCGGCGCACCGGGCCGCCATCCATCCGCTCCGCCTTCTCCGCCAGCGCCGCGAGCCGGCCGAGCGCCGCCTCCAGCTCCGCCTGGCGCTCTGCAAGCTGCGCCAAGCCCGCGTCGGTGATGGCGAAGCGTTTGCGGCTGCCCGAGCCCGTGTCGGTTGGCGTCTGCTCGGCGATCAGCTCCATGTCCGCCAGCAGGGTGAGGGTCGGGTAGACGACGCCGGGGCTCGGCGCATAGGTCTCGCCCGATAGCGCCTCGATCGCGCGGATCAGCTCATAGCCGTGGCGCGGCTCGTCGGCGATCAGCTTCAGCAGGATGAGCCGCAGCGCGTCATTGTCGAACAGGCGGCGGCGTCCGCCGCCAGACCCGCCCCGGCCGCCGCCCCGAGTTCCATGCCGGCCGAAACCGTCGTCGCCCATCGGTCCCGATCCGAAGCCATGGGGGAAAGCGAAATGGCCGTGGCGGCCGTGAAAAGCGCGGTGATGGCGCATCATCTGGATAAGTCCTGTCTGTTTCATGATGCGTCTAGATATATCTTAAAAATGTCGCTCGTCAAGAGATAAGATATATCTTTATCGATCTTGCGATAATCCGCTATTCGATCGCCGTCAGCACCGCGACTGCCCCGCCCGAAGGCGCAAGCGTCAGCGCCAGCGATCCGCGCGCCTCGACCGTCCCGACGCGCAGGCTGTTCATGTCCGCCCCGTCCTGCCAGACCCGCGCGCGCCAGCGCTTTCCCGCTCCAAGCGCATCGAGCGGCACGCGAACCGTCCGCCCGCTTTCATTGGTCATCGCGCCGATATACCAGCTCGCCCCCTTGCGCCGCGCGATCACCACATGCTCGCCGATCGCGCCGCCCAGAAAACGGGTTTCGTCCCAACTCGCCGGCACCTCTTTCAGGAAATCCGCCCCCGGCGTCAGCGCGCCATCCGCGCCGATATAGGAATCCGGGCTGTCCGCCAGCATGACGAAGGGGCTGTCATAGACGACATACATGGCGAGCGCCTGCCCCCGCGTCGTCTGGACGAAGGGCCGCTTCAACCGCACCCTGCCCGCAAATTCCGCCGGCGCAACCGCATGGAAGCCACCCGGCGTATAGTCCATCGGCCCCAGCAGCCCGCGCGTGAAAGGCAGGGTGACATTGTGCGTCGCGGTAATGCGCGTCCCGAACTTGTTATATTCCGCGCCCAGCACCCCTTCCTGCGTCATATAATTGGGCCATGTCCGCGCCAGCCCATCGGGCGGGTAAGCGCCGTGCAGGTCCACCATCAGCCGATGCTTCGCCGCGGTCGACAGGATGCGGTGGTAGAAACCAACCATCTCCTGGTCGTTGCGGTCCATGAAATCGACCTTGATCCCCCTGATTCCCCAGGCTTCGTAGAGGGCAAGCGCATCGTCCATCTGCCGCTCCAGCTGCTTCCATTGCAGCCAGACCCAGATGCCCACCCCCCGCTCCTGCGCGTAGCGGACAAGGCCGGGCAGATCGACCGCCGGGATCGGCACGGTCACGTCGGCGGGCGTCGGCGCTTCGCTGCTGCCCTTGTACCAGCCCTCGTCGATCAGGACATAGTCCAGCCCCATCTTCTGCGCGAAATCGATATAGGCCTTGTAGGTGGCGGTATTGACGCCCGGTTGCGGCACATCGACCGCCCAGCCGTTCCACCAGTCCCACGCCGCCTTGCCCGGCCTGATCCAGCTTGTGTCGGCGATCTTGGACGGCTCGGCGAGCAGGCTGATAAGGTGCGAGGGTATGAGGTCGCCCGGTGTGTCGCCCAGCATCACCACGCGCCAGGGCGTCACCAGCGGCCCTTCGCTGAACGACGCGCGCACCGCCGTCTTGAAGCCCGCGCTGTCCTGCGCATTGTCGGTGCGCGTCGTCAGGCTGATATTGACGCCCAGCCCCCCATCGCCCCGCCGCCGGAAATAGGCCCCCGCATAATCGCGCTTGTCGGCTTCGGCGAGCGCGAAGGTCGCCCCGCCTTTTCCTGTGCTGCACAGCAAAGGCGCGTCATAGAGGTGGAAGCTGCGCATCCGCGACGCCTTGACCGGATCATATTCGAACTCATGGCTGTTGGCATGGACGCCCGCATTCGCCCCCCAACAGTCATAGTCCGCCGGAAAATAGAAGCCCGTCGTTTCCCAATAAATATCGATCGCCTTGAACCGATCCTGCGGCGGCACGACGAAGCGGTAGGCGACCCCGTCGGCATAGGCGCGCGCGACCAGATCGAACGCCACCCCATCGGTGCGGCGCTTGAGGTGCAGCGTCACCTGCTCGTAGCGGTCGTGCGCCTCCGCCGCCTTGCCGACGACCGGACGATAGACGTCGTTCACTCTGGCGCGGTCGGCACCGACGACCTCCAGATCGGCCCCGCCCAGCGGCCCCTGGCTGGTGAACATGCCGATCGGCGAAGGCGACAGCACCGCCCGCCCGTCGCGCCAGACAGTGTAGCGCAGCTTGCCCTCGGCAACGCTCAGGTCGATGCGGTTGCGCTGATCGGGGCTGGCGAGGCGTATATCGTTAGCCGGCTGCGCCGAAGCCGCGTTGATGCTGGCGACCGCAGCCGCGGCGTAAAGGATGATACGCATCGTCTCTCCCATCTTGTTAGCGCTATCGTAGCGGCGGCGGCACGGCTGGCAAGAGGAAGCGATCGATAGAAAATTGGCGGCGGCGCGTGGCAGGTCCAGTGTCGGCTGGACCTGGCGCGCACCACCGCCAGTTAAGGGGAAGGGCGACCCCGCAAGGGAGGGCCGCCCTTCATCATTATGCCGTGCGTTTAGAAGTCGATCTTGGCCCCCACCCGCATGAAGCGGCCGATGATGTTCGGACCGGCAAAGGCAGGGTTGTAGTTGAAGATGCCATAGGCCGCGTTCACGTCCACCGGCGCCTTGATATCGAACACGTTGAGAACGTTCGCATAAAGGGTGAAATGGTCGTTGATCTTCTGGTTGATCGTCAGATCGACGTTCCAGATATCCTTGGTCCTGCACTGGACCGGCGTGCCATCCTCATAGGAAATGAGGCCGTCCTCGACATTGCCGACGCAATCGCCCTTGGTCATGCCATAGTCGATCTGCGCGGTGTCCACCCCCTTGGTATAATAAGCGGTGACGGTGACCGACGTGTCCTTGTAGGTCAGCGTATTCTGCCAGTTCGCCCGCAGCTTGGGCGCGCCCGAGCAGCTGGTGATGTTGCAGGGGCTGAGCGTGCCGTCATAGCGCAGCTTGCTGCCGCCATCGTTCAGCTTGTATTTCAGCAGGTAGGACGCATCCAGCGCGCTGGTCCAGTTGACGTCGGGCGACAGCGCATAATTGGCGTTGATGCCGAAATCGATGCCGCTCACCGTCTGCGAATTGGCGTTCTGGTAGGATGTCTGGATGAAGCCCAGCAGCGGCAGCGCGCCCGGATTGTCGTTGCTCGGCGTGCCCGCCACGACCGTCGCGCCCGGAATGTCGACCACGCCATTGTTGAGATAATAGGCGTTTTCATAGGGCGACGTATCGGTGATGCCGACGATCAGATCCTTGATCTTGATGTGCCAGAAATCGACGTTGAACGACACGTTGCGGATCGGCTCGAACACGAAGCCGGCCGTGAACGACGTCGACTTTTCCGGGTCCAGCTGCGCGTTGCCCGTCTGGGTCAGGCCGACGCTGTAGTCGCCCGTGACATAGGGCGCATTGGGTCCGCCATGCGCGGCGCAGAACGCCGCGTAGGTTTCGCAATTGATGCGCCGCGTGACATAGCCCGTCGTCGGCAACCCGAAGGCTTCGTTGAAGCTCGGAATGCGGAAGCCCTTCGAGAAGGTGCCGCGCACGACCAGTTCGGGGATCGGCGTGAACTTGACCCCGATCTTGGGCGAGAAATTCTCTTGGCCCGTCGAATATTTGTCGTACCGACCCGACGCCGTCAGCTCCAGCTGGTCCAGAACCGGGGCCTGAAGCTCGAAGAAAGCCGACTTGACGTTGCGCGAGCCTTCCGCGCCCACCGCGTTGATCGAATAATAGCGATCATAGGGATTTTCGTCGTTCGCCGGGTTGGCCGACGGCGAGTCGATCGACTCCTTGCGGTATGCGATGCCGACCGCCGCCTGGAAAGGACCGCCGGGCAGCTGGAACAAGTCCTTCGCCAGCGTGCCCTGCACCTGCCACAGCTTCGACTTGGAGGTGGTCACGCTCTGCGGCGCGATATAGTCCCAGACCTCCTGCGAATTGGACATCGGATCGAGGAAGTTGAACGCCCCGGTCGCGGCCACGTCCATCACCCGCTGCGGGATGATATAATTGTCCTGGAACCGCTTCAGCCGCACCTCGGACGCGGTGAAATTGACGCCATAGCGCCAGTCGTCGGCGAAGCTGCCGTCGATCCCGGCGACCGCACGCAAGGCGCGGGTGCGGGTCTCGTCGGTGCGGGCATAGGGCGAGCGGATCAGCACCTGCGCGCGCTGCCCCGCGGCTGCATAGGGGTTGTTGGGGTTGAGCACGCCATTGGCTGCGGTGCAGCCAGTATTGAGCGCATCGAACGTCCCCTGCCCCGAAGCGCAGGTATAGACCGGCAGCAGCACATTATAGGCAGCCGGCGTCAGACCGCTCGGCGAAGCGGCCGGCGTGCCGTTGAAGCCCAGCGGCGTCAGGGTCGCCAGCGTGTTGGTCTGATAATAGGTGCCCATCGCGTAGAATTGGGCATTGTCGCCCAGGGTGGCGGTGATGCGGCCCGTGAGGCCATAGCGCTCGATACGCGGCTGGAGCATCTGATAGTCGTTCTGATAATCGACCTCGCACACCCCCTGCGCCGGCGCCGAAGGCGACGTGCCGATATTGGGATTGAGCGGATAGTCACCGCAGCCCAGCGACGGGTTGAGATAGGAGAAACGGCCTGAACCGACATTGGAGCCGGTCGCAACCGGCCGCACCAGCCCGATGCCCGGAATGGAGAACAGCCCGTTGAAGGTGCCCGATTCGGCCGTGTAGCCGTTCCAGTTGTGGTTCGCCATGCAGCTGCCGGACTCGTTGCAGATGCCTTGCAGATCGGTCGAGTTATAGGGATAGCCCCGCTCGCGCGCATAGAGCGCGTCCGACTTCTGATATTCGCCCGACAGATAGACGTTGAACCCCTGGTCGGCGAGGTCGCCATAGCCCACGGTCAGGTCGATGCGGCGCTCGCCCGCGTCGCCGCGATCGGAAATGCCGGCCGACGCATTCGCGTGAATGCCCCGGATTTCCTTTTTCGTGATGACGTTGATGACGCCCGCGATCGCATCCGCGCCATAGGTGGACGACGCACCGTCGCGCAGCACTTCGATCCGCTCGATGATCGCATTGGGGATGCTGTTCAGGTCGACGAAGTTGCGCTGCCCGTCGTCCGCCAGCGGATAGGGGGCAAGCCGCATTCCGTCGACGATCGACAGCGTGTTCTGCACGGTCAGGCCGCGCAGCGCCGGCGCGTTCGCGCCCGCCGCGAAGTTGCTGCCGGTATTCCAGCCGCTGGAAATGGTGCCCGCGCCGTTGGCGCTCAACCGCTGGAGCGCTTCGGACGCGGTGTTGAGGCCGCGCTGCTGGAGGCTTTCGGCCGACAGCACGGTGACGGGCGAGGCCGTCTCGCGCGCCGTCTGGCGCAGGATCGATCCGGTGACGACGATCGTGTCGCCTTCTTCGGCATCGGCTGCCTGTGGCGCCTGATCCTGCGCGTAGGCCGCGCCATGCGCCATCATGGCGCCCAGGATGACAGGCGCCACGCCCGCGCGCAGACGCGCGCTGATCTTCGTTTTTTTCAAGGTCCAGTCCCTTTTCTGGATGGGCCGGCAAGGCCCGTTTGCAACCCGTGCGACCGCGAAGAAACCGCGGATAGGGACAGACTGCTCCGCCAGCGGGACCGGGTAAACTGATGCAGGTTATCAAAATTAGCCCATAAATTCAGATAGTTGTAATTTTACAACAGTAAAATAGACGGTTAATGCGCCGCTCATATCCTGCAATTGCGAAACACCCTGGAAACAGAGCGGCATCATCTCACGGGCGCGGCACAATCCGAAAATCGGCGTCGCCACGACCACGCCTTGAACAGGTCAAGTCAATCGCCGCGCACCACTTGCCGGTCAAAAGCGGCTTGACCTGTCAGCGATCGCTTTCGGTCACCCCATTGCGGTTCTCATCATCATCGACGGTGCGTTCGCCAAGATGACCGGGGCCGTGATAGGCGATCTCGCTCTGCCCGCCATGGCCCATGAAGGTGCCGAACTGACCGTCACCCTTCTTGCCGTCATAGGGATTGGGATAGGCCGCGCCAGCGCTCTGCCCGCCCGGCGTCTCGCCGCCATCGACCAGATTCTGCACGCCGTCGCCATGCCCCGCCTTCTTCACCGAAGGCGAAGCGGGTTCAGCCTCCGAATCCCGCTCTGCGCTGCCCAGCCCCTGCGCCTCGGCAAAGGCGACGCCGGACGCATATTCGACCTCGGCGTCGCTGCCGGGCAAAGGCTGGCGCTGCGCCTCACCTCCATCCGCTGGCTCGGTCGCGACCGCCTCGCCGCGCCAGCCCTGGGTCGGCGGCGGCGCATCATCCTTGATCGGCGATCCCTGCCCTTGCAGGAAGGCGTTGCGGTCGTTCATGCGGACACTCCTTTGCCCCCATGAACGCCCGCCCGGCGGCTGCGGTCCCCGCCGGTCGCCAACCTGGGTTAGGCAGGGGGTTCATTACGCCGGCTCACATGCCCGTATGCGCGCCATGATCGCCTGATTGCAGCGCCTGCGCGGCCTTCAGATGCTGCTCGACGATCGGCAACGCGGCCTTGGCCGACATGCGCAGCGGCGCCTGGTCGCCATTGGCCGAATAGCTGCGATGCAGGTCGAGCGCCGCCTGATGCGCCGGCACCTGCTGCGCCAGATAGAGCCGGTTGAAATCGGCGGCCGACGCGCTCTGCAGCTCCGCGATCGAGGCGCTGTGCCCTGCGTCCAGCGCTGGCGGCGGCGGGGTCAGGCCGGCTTTTCCGGCCGCTTTGACCGTCGCCGCCGTAGTCTGCTGATGATGCCGGATCAGCATCTCAGCCAGCCTGCGAACAGCGGGCGACTTCGACTTCTGAACCGCGATCTTGCTCGAATCGATCTCGTAAAGATCGCTCATCCCGGCGGCCTTCACATAGGCCGAGGCGGTGGTTTTCGCCTCTGCCGGCGGTGGCGGCGGCGGGGTCTGGCCCCCGGCGGGAAGCGAAACCGCGCTAAGCGATCCGGCGAGCAGCAGCCCGGCAAGCATTTTCATGGCACATCCTCCTGACGATTGTCACGCTGCGCCCAACGCCAGGCCCCTGCTCCGCGTTCGCCGCCCTGCGCGTCAATGCGCTCGGATGCTCACCGGCTTTACCGACGCCCCGCATAGGTTAGCGGGGCACCTTCACCTCAATGCGCCTCGAAACTGTGCAGCCCGCGCGGGTAGGGATTGATCGCCACTCGCGTCGCCATCACGCCCGGCGTCCCGCCGAAGCTCGCCCGGTGCCATCGCCCCTGCGCGGCCGTCACCACGTCACCCGGCTCGGCGGTGAAGAAGGGCACGCCCTCGATCTGGTAATCGATCTTCCCCTCCATCACGAACCAGAATTCGTCATAGCCGAAATGGAAATGGCCCAGGTTGCTGGCGGGCGGGGTCGGCGTGCCTGGCCCACGGATATTGTTCACGAACAGATGGTCGCCCGCGATAAACGCCCCCGCGCGCTGGCCGCCATTCACCACATCCTTGTAATAATCGAGATAGGGCCGATCCTCGGGACGATAGACCCCGTCCCCACCCATCAGCGCCGCCTTCACATAGGTGAAGCCAGCCACGTCCTTGGGTTTCTGCGACATGGTTGCGGTCGGATAGAGCGGCAGGTCGCCCGCGCCATGCACTTCGAGCCACAGCGCTGGCTCCGGCCCGACGCTCTCCAGCGTAAATGGCAGGCGAAAGGGGATATGCACCTCCCCGCCCTTTACCGCGACGAACGGCTCCTGCCCCTTGATGCTGACGCGCAACTGCCCGCCCCACACGATCAGCGCGGTGGCATTGTCGGGATACATCAGCGGCTCGGTCTTGCCGCCCGCCGCCATCTGATGCCAGTCCGCTTCCAGGTCGCGGTTGCGGACGATCGGGTGGACCCAATTTTTCTGCCCCTTATGCCGTGCCAGGATGTCGGCCAGCTTCCAGTGCGGCTTGTTGGGCGCGTCATAGGCGCGCACCGGGGTCCGCTTGGGCGACCAGCCCGTCTCCATCAGCGGGCGTGCGGGCGGCGGGCCTTTGGGCGGCGCAGCGGCCGGCTGAGTCTGCGCCGCGCCGCCCAGCGCCAGCAGAACGGGCGCGCACAACAACAAGGCAGCTTTGGCGGGGGTCATGTCTCTCTCCTGCGGATTTTCTACTCTAACAAATCTTGAGCGGTTTCACACCGCTACCGCCGTGCCCGGCACATCGCCATCGACAGGCGCGGGCTGCTCCAGCAGCCGGTTGGGATCGACGATCACCCAGGCGAGCACGCCGGCCAGCACCACCGCTGACCCGGCGATGAAGGCGGCGGTCCAGCCGAACTGCGCCGCGATCATCGGCGTCAGCGTGGAGGTCAGCGCGCCGCCGATCTGGCATCCCATGTTCATGAAGCCCGACACGACCCCGCTATGCGGCCCGGCGATGTCGGCCGTCACCGACCAGAAGCTGCTTTGCGACAGATAGATCGCGCCCGCGCCGCCCGCCAGGATCAGCACCGCGAGCGGCGCATTGTCGACCATCGATCCGCTGGCCAGGAAAATGCCGGTCAGGATGAAGGACACCACGCCCAGCCCCGATCGGCCCCAATAAAGGCCGTAGCGCGCCGACACCCGATCGTTGATGACCCCGCCCAGCAAACAGCCGAAGGTCATGCAGAGAAAGGGCAGCATCGAGAAGACGGCGCTCGATTTGACGTCCAGCTGCCGCGCTTCGGCGAGGTAGATGAAGAACCAGCTGAAGAAGATCCAGATGACATAGCCGAACGCGAAATAGCTGACGAACAGGCCCCAGACATTGCGGCTGGAAAAGATCGCGCCCCACGGGATCGGGGCGTTCGATACGGCCTTTGCCGGCGGCAGTCCCGCTTCGATATGCGCCAGTTCGCCGGCATTGACCGCCGGATGATCCTGCGGCCGGTCGCGCGCCAGGAGGAACCAGATGGCGGCGGCGACAAGACCGATAACCGCACAGACATAGAAGGATGCACGCCAGCCGCCCCATAGGATGATCGCGGTAATCAGCGGCGGGGTGATGCCCGATCCCGCACCCACGCCCGCAAAGATCCAGCCATTGGCCTTGCCGCGCTCCTGCGCCGGGATCCAGCGCGACAGAAACCGGTTGCCGCACGGATAGACGACCGATTCGCCGATGCCGAGCGCGAAGCGGGTCAGCGCCAATAGCAGCAGCCCGCCGCTCGCCTGCGGATGGATGAGCGCGGTCGCGGCGGTGAACAGCCCCCACCAGACCAAAGCGCCGGTCAATACAAGGCGCGGGCCGTAGCGCGCGGCAAGCCATCCGGCCGGCACCTGGAACAGCGCATAGCCGATCAGGAAGGCGCTGAAGACCCAGCCGAGCTGGACCTGGTCGATGCCATATTCCTTGCGCATCTCGACGCCCGCCACCGAGATGTTGGTGCGGTCAAGGAAGGCGATCGCGCTGATGACGAACAGCAGGAAGATCAGCCCCAGCCTAACCCTGGATCGCGCAACTGCCGTCATCACTCATCCCTCCACGCCGGCTTGCGCGCCGGACAATATAGTATATGATTTTTCTACGACGGATATTAGTCCGTGTAAACAGACAAGAAACGAGGGGATGATCGATGCGGTTGGGACGGGCGATTATGGCGATTCAGCTGTTCCACTCGCTGTTCGCTTTAGCCCATGCAGCACCCCCGTCCGCGCCTCCCGTGGCCGACCGGATCGGCCATACCGACCCGGCCAAAATGCGCGACCTGACGGCGGTCCATGGCGGCGCGGGATCGATGCGCTTCGGCCCGTTGCTGGGGATGGATGCACTCAGCACCAACCTCATCTTCATCCATCGCGGCGTGATCGCGCCAAAGAGCGGCATCGGCCAGCATTTCCACGACGATTGCGAGGAGATGTTCGTGATCCTGGATGGCGAGGCGGAATTCACCATCGATGGCCGTACCTCGCGCATCGCCGGCCCTGCTGGCGTCCCCGATCGCAAGGGGCACGCCCACGCCATCTACAACCCGACCGACAAGCCGCTGCAATGGCTCAACATCAATGTCGGCATGACCAAGAGCTACGACAATGTCGATCTGGGCGACCCGCGCACCGGCGTCGCGCTCGATCCCATCCCCCAATTCGTCACCATGCGGCTCGACCGCAGCCTGCTGAAGCCCGCCGGCCCTGCGCTCCCGGACGCCAGCGCCGGCGCGCTTTACCGCCGCGCGCTCGGCCCCACCATCTTCTCGACCCCCTGGGCCTATGTCGATCATATCCTGCTGCCGCCCGGATCGACCCTCGGCAACCGGACCCAGCCCGACATGAGCGAAGTCTATTATGTCATCGGCGGCGCGGGCGAAGCGACGATCGGGCAGGAGCGCGCCGCGATCAAGGAAGGCGACGCCGTGCCGGTCGATCTCGGCGAAGCCCGCGCCATCCGCCAGACCGGCGACGCGCCCCTCGAACTCATGGTCATCGGCGTCGCCCGCGACCTCGCCGCCAAGGCCCGCTACCGGGCCGAGACCGAAGCGCGGATGCGCCCCGCCCGCTGACACCCCCTTTCCCCCTAGGAGACTGACACCCCATGCCCTTCCCCCTTCGCGCCGCCCTGCTCGCCGCGACGCTCCTCACCGCAGCCCCGCTGGCGGCCCAGCCCCCCGCCCCGGTAGCCGCCCCGTCGATCGAACGGATCGACCCGGCGCTCGACGCGATCATCGCGCCCGGCACGCCGATCGAGCGGGTCGCGACCGGCTTCGGCTTCACCGAAGGCCCGATGTGGCGCGAGGGGCGGCTCTGGTTCTCAGACGTGACCGGCGACAAGATGCGCGCCGTCTCGCCGGACGGGATGATCGAAGAACTGGTCGCCAATTCCGGCGGCCTCCCCGGTGCCCCGCTCGGCAAGCCGATCGGCTCCAACGGCATGGCGCCTGCCCCCGACGGCACTGTCCTGATGGCCCAGATGAGCGGCCGCCGCATCGCCAAGATCGGCAAGGATGGCAAGCCCCAGCCCTTCATCACCGACTATCAGGGCAAGCGCCTCAACAGCCCCAACGACCTCGTCTATGACAAGGGTGGCGCGCTCTGGTTCACCGATCCGCCCTTCGGCCTCATCAACGGCATGGACAAGGATCCGGCGAAGGAACTGCCCTTCAACGGCGTGTTCCGCTATGCCGATGGCAAGCTCACCGCCGTCATCACCGACATGACCCTGCCCAACGGCATCGGCTTCTCGCCCGATTTCAGGACGCTCTATGTCGGCAATTACGGCCCGGACAAATATATCCGCGCCTATGACGTCGCGCCCGACGGCGCGCTCTCCGCACCCCGCATCCTGATCCGCTTTGCCGAACCGGGCGAAGGGCCGGACGGGCTGAAGGTCGACAGCGCCGGTAATATCTGGATGACCGGCCCCGGGGGCATCCGCATCGTGACGCCAAAGGGCAAGATACTCGGCCAGATCAAACTGCCCGAAGTCGCCGCCAACCTCGCCTTCGCGGAAGACGGCCGCACCGTCTATATCGCCGGCAGCAGCAGCATCTATCGCCTGCGCACCAAGGTGAAGGGGATGCTGCCCCTCTACGCCAACGCAAAATGAGGACAGGCGTGCGGCACTACGCCAGATGCGCTCGTAACGCTGTATAAGAAAGACTCGCGTTCCCCAGCGAAGGCCAGGTCCAGTCCCACGCTCCGAACTGGCCCCTTGATGGGAGTCACGCGCCTCCCATCAACTGCGCCGGGGAACAAGCTGTAGCGTTATGAAAATGCTGACTTCCCCTGGACGCCATCCTCTCAGCGCCCGCCCGCAGGCGGCGGCGCAGCGGCCGCAGCCCCCGGCGCAGCCGCATAGTGCGCCGCCAGATAGGCGGTGATCGTCTTGATCTCGTCGGGCGAGACTTCCGCGCCGCGATCGGCCATGCCCTGCACCGTCGCCGCCCAGTCCGCCTCGCTCCGCCGCTTCTGGAAGACCTGCGCGGTGGTGTGGCAGAAACCGCACCGCTCGTTGATGAGGTCCAGCCCCGGTCCCGGCGGCGGCGCGGCGGCAGCGGTGGGGGCCGGCGTCTGCTGCGCCCATGCGCCCGCCGCGCCGAGGGGCAAAGCGAGCGCCATGATGATCCGTCCGAACTTATGCATGGTCATTCCTCAGGGCAGGGCATAGGCCACCACCGCATCGCTGGTGGCGGGCGAGAAAGCGAAGCCCCCGGTGGCGACCACCGCGACCATCTGCCGTTTCCCCATGGCATAGGTCATGGGCGTGCCATAGCTGGAACCGGGCAGTTCCGCCGTCCACAGCAGCTTGCCCGTCCTGGTGTCGAAGGCGCGAAAACGCTGGTCTTTGGTCGCGCCGATGAAGGTCAGCCCGCCCGCGGTCGTGAACGGCCCGCCGGCGCTGGTGATGCCGGCATCCTTGAGCAGCGGGTGCCCCGTGTCGCCCAGCGGCCGCCGCCAGGCGACAGTGCCCTTCACCACATCCACCGCGACCAGCTCGCCCCATGGCGGCTTGTGGCAGGGGAAGCCCGTCTCCATGTCCGCGAAATAGGCATAGCCGCCCTTCATCCCCCAGCTGCCGTCGGGCTGCTGCTCCAGCTGCTGCGGGCTCGCCAGTTCGTTCAAGTTGATGACGTAGAGATTGAGACTGGGGTCGAACGCGCCCCCGCCCCAGTCCGCGCCGCCCAGGCTGCCGGGGAAGAAATTGATCGCGCTGTCGGCCCTCAGCGGCTGGAAGGGCTTGCTGGGCGTGACGTTGAGCTTCTTGACCAGCGCCTCGCACCGTTCCTTCAGCTCGGGCGTGATGTCGAGTATGTCCTTTTCGGTGTAGGCAAGCCGCGTCAGCGGCGGCGGCGCGACCGGCATCGGCTGGGTCGGCCATGGCTGCTCGCCCGGCACGTCGGTCTCGGTCGGCACCGGCACTTCCTTGACCTCGAACAGCGGCTTGCCGGTCACCCGGTCGAGGATGAACATGATCGCGGTCTTGTTCATCGCCACCAGCGCCGGCGTCGTCCGCCCGCCGCGCTTGATGTCGATCAGCGTCAAAGTCGGCAGGTCGAGATCCCAGATGTCGTGATGGACGGTCTGGAAATGCCAGAGATATTTGCCCGTCGCCGCATCCACCGCGACGACCGAATTGGAATAGAGGTTGGCGCCCTTGCGATCCGCGCCCCAGCGGTCGAAGGTCGGCGCGCCGATCGGCAGATAGGCGATGCCACGCTTCTCATCGACCTGGACGAAGGTCCAGACATTGGTGCCCGACCGGCTCTTTGCGCTGCCCGGCTCCCAAGTCTCCGCCCCCGGCTCGCCTTCGCGCGGGATGGTGTGGAAGGTCCAGACCAGCTTGCCGGTCCGCGCGTCCCAGGCGCGCACGTCGCCCGCCGCGCCCTTGACCGGCATTTCCTGCACCCGCGATCCGGTGATGACGAGATTCTTGTAGATGGCCGGCGGGCTGCTCATGCCGAGCGGCGCGGCGCGCAGGCCGTTCATGACCTCCGGCGTCTTCATATTGACCATGCCCGCTTCGCCGAACTCGGTGGCGAGCTGGCCCGTCGCGGCATCGAGCGCGATCAGCTTGCCCGACCGCGTGCCGAAGAAGATGCGCGCGCCCTTCCCCTTGACCCCGGGCCAATAAGCGACGCCGCGGGTCGGCGCCTGATCCTTGTTGGCGAGCGTGTAGGCCCAGCGCTCCTGCCCGGTCGCGGCATCGAGCGCGACGACGCGATTATAGGGGGTGGAGAGATACATGACCCCATCGACCACCAGCGGCGTCGCCTCCGACGCCGAGAAGCCGGTGGCGAACTTGGCGCGCATCCCGTCGGGCATCGGCCCTGTATCGGCGGTGACGCCCGGCGGGCGCATATGATAGACCCAGGCCTGGCGCAGCGTGCCGACATTGACCGGCGTGATCTGCTTAAGCGGCGAATGGCGCGCGCCGCCGGGATCGCGGCCATAGCTGGCCCAGTCCGATTCGGCCGAGGGCGCCGCGCCCGCGATCGGCGCGACCGTCAGCGACAGGAGCGATGCCAGTGCGGTCGACCGGCGGAAGAGGGAGGAAAATTGCAACGACATGCCTCTCCGGTAAAATGCGGGTCCGACCTTCATCGACAAGCCCGGTTGTTCTTTTGTAGGAGCAATGCTAGCAAAGGGTGAAATCATATACAATATGATCTGAAGGATTTTTGGCGTCGCCTATGTCGGCGCTCAAGGGAGATGGAATATGGCTAATCTGCCCCTGGCCGGCATCAGGGTTCTCGACATTTCGCAGGTGATGGCAGGCCCCTTCTGCTGCATGTTGCTGGGCGACATGGGCGCGGACGTCATCAAGATCGAGCCGCCCAAAACGGGCGATTCGACCCGCCATTCGATGGGCTTCCGCCTCAAGGGAGAGGACAGCCCAGGCTTCCTCGCGCTCAACCGCAACAAGCGGAGCATTGCGCTGAACCTCAAGGACGATGCCGACCGCGAAGTGCTGTATGCGCTGGTGAAAAGCGCCGACGTGCTGGTCGAAAATGCCCGCCCCGGCGTCGCCGCGCGCCTCGGCATCGACTATGATACGTTGGCGAAGATCAACCCGCGCCTCGTCTATGCCAGCATTTCGGGCTTCGGCCAGACCGGCCCCTGGGCGCAGCGCCCCGGCTTCGACCTGATCGCGCAAGCGATGTCGGGCATCCTGAGTTCCAACGGCTTCCCCGGCATGGAGCCGGCGAAGAACAGCATCGCGGTCGCGGACCTCGGCGCCGGCCTCTTCTCGGCCTATGCGATCCTGTCCGCCGTGATCGGGCGGGAAAAAAGCGGCCAGGGGCAGTATATCGACGCCTCGCTACTGGAGGCCGCGCTGGGCCTGTCGATCTGGGAAACGACCGAACTTTGGGGCACCGGCAAGTCGCCCACCCCGATCGGCTCGGCCAACCGTATGTCCGCCCCCTATCAGGCGGTGCAGGCGTCGGACGGCTGGTTCGTCATCGGCGCGGCCAATCAGGGGTTGTGGCTCACTTTCATCCAGGTGCTCGGCCGCACTGAGCTTCAGGACGATCCGCGGTATTCCACCAACGCCGCGCGCGTGACCAATCGCATCGCCCTGATCGAGGAACTCGCGCCAACTTTCCTGACCCGCACCCGCGAAGAATGGATCGACGCGCTGCTGGCGGCCGGCGTCCCCGCCGCCCCGATCCTCGATTATGGCGAGGCGGTGACGAGCGAGCAGGCGGTCGCGCGCGACATGGTGCAGATGGTGCCGCATCCGGTGGAGGGCGAGTTCAAGGCGCTCGGCTTCCCGGTCAAGATGCGCGGCACCCCGCAGGAAGTCCGTCTGCCCCCGCCCCTGCTGAACGAACATAGCGATCTGATCCGGCAGGAACTGATCGACAAGGGCCTGCTCGCCGCGCCGCAGGAAGCCGCGCAATGAGCGAGGCTCGGCTGATCTACGAGAAGCGCGGCAACCAGGCGCATATCCGCTTCTCCAACCCCGCCGCGCATAATGCGTTGACCAGCGCGATGTGGCACGACCTGCGCGACGCCGCGCGGGACATCGCCGCCGATCCGTCGATCCGCGTCGCGGTGTTTCGCGGCGTCGGCGGCAAGGCGTTCATCTCCGGCACCGACATCTCCAAATTCGCCGATTATGAGACCGGCCAGCAGGGCGTCGATTATGAGCGCGACATCGACGAATGCATGGGCGCGGTCGACGCCATCCCCTGCACGACCATCGCGGTGGTGGAGGGCTGGGCCGTGGGCGGCGGCATCAATATCTCGTCGGCCTGCGATTTCCGCATCGCCACGCGCGACGCGCGCTTCGGGTCGCCGATCGGTCGCACCATCGGCAATTGCCTGTCCGCCGCCAGCCTGGCGCGGATCGGCGGGGCGGTCGGCGTGCAGCGAGCCAAGCGCATGGTATTGCTGGGCGAGATGCTGACGGCGGAGGAACTGTGCGCCAGCGGCTTCCTGCTCCGCATCGTCGAGCGCGAGGCGCTGGACGCGGAGGCCGAGGCGCTGGCGGTGCGCGCGGCGGAGAACGCCCCGCTCACCACGCGCGCGACCAAGGAGATGCTGCGCCGCATGACCTTCGGCGCGCTGCCCGATGTCGAGGATCTGATTGGTGAGGTCTATGGCAGCGCCGATTTTCGGCAGGGCGTTGCCGACTTCCTCGCGCGCACCAAGAAGGTGCCGGAGTGGACCGGGCGCTGAAGCTGAAGGCGCTCCGACATTACGTTGTCGCGTTCCCCGGCGAAGGCCGGGGCCCAGTTCCACGCTCGGGACTGGGCCCCGGCCTTCGCCGGGGAACAACAAGCTATCGGTTCCAGTTGATGCAGTTTCGTTGAAGCGGCCTCCGGCTCCGCTCCATCAATTACATTTGCATGGCCCGTCGGCCTTCGCGGGCTCTGGCTTCTGCGCCACGATGCGGACATTGGGCATCAGCGCGGCGTTGGGCGGCAATGGCAGGTCGCCCGCCGGAAATCCGTTCGCCTCGAACATGAAGGCTTCGATATCGGCCACTTTCCGCCCGCCCAGGCTTCCCGGCGCATTCAGGGGCATCGTCATCTGGATGCGCGCGAACAGGTCGCCGGCCGACGTATTGTTCCAGTTGTTGAGGAAGGTCGGCCCGACCAAAGCCGGCGCGACGTCGATACCGGCCAGCGTCTCGCCATGGCACGCGGCGCAGTTTTCCGCATAGGCGGTCTTGCCCCGCTCCGCCTGCTCCTTGGTATAGACGCCGGTCCACACATGGCGATCGGGCGCCTGTGCGCGGGTCACCACCGCGCCGCCGGCGCCAAGCAGCGCCGCGCCCGCGATCCATCCAGACATCCGCCGCATCACGCCACTCCCGGAAGGCGGAACGCGATCAGCTCCGCGCTGTAATTGCCGCCGCCCACCGCCACGACGATATATTGGCGGTTATTGAGCATATAGGTCATCGGCGATCCGCTCTGCGGCGCTGGCATGTAGACAGCGCCCCTCTCCTCGCCGGTCCCCTTGTCATAGGCGCGCAGCATCGCGCCGCGTATGCCATATTCGTTGGTGTAGAAGCCCGCCTCGCCACAGATCACCAGCGTTTTGGTGCACAGCGGCCCGAGATTGCCGGCGCGCCCGGTGCGCGGGATTTTCAGCCCCCTGAGCGCGGGATGGTTGCGGACGTTATCAGGCGTCTCGCCATGCGCGACCTGCCATTTGAGGTCGCCCTTGCTGAGGTCGATCGCAGTGATGCGGCCATAGGGCGGCTTGAGCAAGGGCAGGCCGTCCATCACCAGGAAGCCCGGCGGCGGCCCGGAGCCCGGCCGCATTGCGGGCGGACGACGCGGCTCGCCCGATCCGGGCGCGCCCATCGCCGTCTGGGGCTTTACGTCTGCCCCAGCAATGCCGTGGACCTGGGGAAATTCCGACACGCTCGTGTCGTCGTTGGGGATGATGCCGATGACCGACGGCTGGGTCTTGGAATAGACGAAGACGGTATGGCTTTCGGGATCGTAACAGCCGCCCGGCCAGTTGGTCCCGCCCTGAATGCCCGGCACGGAGATTGTGCCCCAGCGGCCCGGCTTGCTGACCGTCGGCGGGGTGTAGAGCGGCCCGATCTTATATTGCTTCACCATCTCCACCGCCTTGGCGCGCAATTCGGGCGTGAAGTCGATCAGGTCATCGATGCCGATCCCCTGCACGTCATAGGCGGGCGGCTTGGTCGGGAAGGGCTGGGTCTTGGCATACCATTCGCCCGGCACGTCGCCCTTCTCGACCGGCCGTTCGACGATCGGCCAGATGGGCTGGCCGGTGGTGCGGTCGAGCACGAAGAGGAAGCATTGCTTGGTCGGCTGCGCCAGCGCCTTGACCGTGCGGCCATCGACCGGGATGTCGCACAGGATCGGCGCACAGGGAATGTCTCGATCCCAAAGGCCATGGTGGACCAATTGATAATGCCAGCGCCGCTGCCCGGTCTCGATATCGAGCGCGACGAGGGATTCGCCGAACAGCGCGTTGCCGCGCCGGAACATGCCCATCTCGTCGCCGGTCGGCAGCTCGACCGGGACATAGACGAGGCCTAGTTCCTCGTCGGCGGACATTTCCGCCCAGACGCCGGCATTGCCGGCTTCGTCGGCATCCTTGTTCAGCCAGCTGTCATAGCCATACTCGCCCTTTTTCGGGATGGTGTGGAAAATCCATTTGCGCTTGCCGGTCCGCACGTCGAAGCCACGGACATAGCCCTTCACATTCTTCCGCACCGCCGGCACGTCGCCCGCTGAATGGGCCGCGCCCACCACCACCGTGTCGCGCGCGATCAGCGGCGTGGCGTGCAGCCCGACATCGGCGGTTTCGGGATCGAGTTCCTGATCGAAATCCTGCTTGAGGTCGACCACGCCATTCACCCCGAAAGCCGGATCGGGCAGGCCCGTGTCGGCGTCGAGCGACACAAGCTGATAGCCGATGGTCACGAACAAGATGCGCTCGGCCTTGCCGTCGGTCCAGTAGGAGCAGCCATGGCCCGACAGCTGGCGCGGGGAATTGAGCGCCCGCTGCCCTTCATCCTTGCGGAACATCCAGAGCAGTTCGCCGGTCGCCGCGTCGATGCAGACGCAGTCGCGCCGCGATCCCGCCGTCAGGAACAGCCGCCCCTTGATGAGCAGCGGGGTCGGCTCGAACTGATATTCCTTGCGCGCGCCCAAAATATCGGTCTTGAAGCTCCACGCCATCTGGAGGTCGCCGAAATTATCGGCATTGATCTGTTCCAGCGGTGAATAGCGCGTATTGGCCTGGTCGGCCGCATAATGGCGCCATTCGGTGTCGGGTCCGCCGGGCAGCTCATCCTGCGCCACCGCCCGCCGCACCGGATTGACCCCGATGACGGCGGCGGCGGCGGCCGTTCCGCTCAACAATGTGCGTCGGCTTAACTTCTGCATCGCGCTTCCGGCCCTCTCCCAGCTCTGTTGCGCCTCTATGGTCGGTCGTGTCACCAGCTGACCGCGATATATTTGGCCTCGCAATATTCCAGCAGGCCGTGATGCGCGCCCTCACGCCCGAGCCCGCTCTGCTTGACCCCGCCGAAGGGCGCGGCCGCATCGGAGACAAGACCCCGGTTGATCGCGACCATGCCCGCCTCGATCTTCTCCGCCATCTGAAGCCCGCGCTTCAGATTCTCGGTATAGACATAGGCAGCGAGCCCATATTCGGTGGCATTGGCGAGCGCGATCGCGTCTTCGGGATCATCGAAGGGGATCACCGCCGCGACCGGGCCGAACACTTCGGTGCTCAGGATTTCCGAATTGAGCTGCACATTGGCGATCACCGATGGCGGATAGAAATAGCCCGCCCCTTCCGGCGTCGTGCCGCCGAGCTTCACCTCCGCCCCGCGGCCGACCGCATCGGCGACCAGATGCTCGATCTTGTCGATGGCAGCGCGGTTGATCATCGCGCCGCACTGGGTCGCGCTGTCGAGGCCCGGCCCCATCCGCATTGCGCCCATCCGATCGACCAGCTTGGCGACGAAGGCGTCATGAATGCCGCGTTGGACGTAGAAGCGGTTCGCCGCTGTGCAGGCTTCGCCGGCATTGCGCATCTTGGCGACCAGAGCGCCTTCGATCGCCTCGTCCAGATCGGCGTCGTCCAGGATCAGGAAAGGCGCGTTGCCGCCCAGTTCCATCGACGAGCTGATGACCTGATCGGCCGCCTGGCGCAGCAGGATGCGGCCGACCTCGGTGGAGCCGGTGAAGGACAGCTTGCGCACGCGCGGGTCGTGCAGGATGTCGCCGCACAGCGGCCCCGGATCGCTGGTGTTGACGACATTGACGACGCCCGCCGGCACGCCTGCGCGGCGCATGATCTCCGCCACGGCGAGCGCCGTCAGGGGCGTCTCCTCGGCGGGTTTCAGGATGCAGGTGCAGCCCGCCGCCAGCGCGGGGGCGATCTTGCGCGTCGCCATTGCCGCCGGGAAGTTCCAGGGGGTAATCAGCAGGGCGATGCCGATGGGCTGATATTGCACCATGATCCGGTTCGCGCCAGACGGTGAAAGGGACAGTTCTCCGTTGATGCGGACGGCTTCCTCGGCATACCAGCGGAAGAATTCGGCGGCATAGGCCACCTCACCCCGCGCGTCGGCCAGCGACTTGCCATTTTCCAGCGTGATGAGCTGCGCCAGCCATTCCTGTTCCGCCATCATCGCATGGAAGCAGGCGAGCAATATGTCGGCCCGCTTGCGCGGGGGGGTCGCGGCCCAGCCCGGCGCGGCGGCGGCAGCGGCATCGACCGCGGCAATGCCCTCGGCCGCGCTCGCGTCCGCGACCGATGTCAGCACCGTTTCCGTCGCCGGGTTCATTATGTCGATCCGCTTGCCGCTTGCCGCCGCCGTCCAAGCGTCGCCGATCAGCAGGTCGGTCGGGATGGCGAAGGGGCCGTTATGGCCGTCGGTCGTGGTGCAGGTATAGCTGTGCGTCATGGGAACCTTGTGCGAGAAAATCAGGCAGTCCGCAGCGCCGCGCGCTCGCCGGAAAAGGCCGCGCGGGTGATGTGCTGCATCGCCACCAGATCGAGGGGACGGGGGTTGTTCTTGACCAGGCGGGCGGCGTTCAGCGCATTCTCCGCGACGAAATCCTGCTGTTCGGCCTGAAGGCCCAGCGCCGCCAGGGTGCGCGGGATGTTGACCCGGCCGAGCAGGTCGGCGACCGCATCAATGAAGCCCTGCGACATCTGCTCCGGCGGCGCATCGGGCAGGCCGATGGTGCGCGCCAGTTCGGCGAAGGCCGGCGTGCAATAGGGCTGATTATATTGCATCACGAAGGGCAGCAGCGTCGCCACGCCGTCGCCATGGGCGGTGTGGGTCAGGTTGCCGACCGGATACTGGATGGCGTGCGCCGCCGCCGTGCCGGCGGTGCCGAAAGCGCAGCCCGCCGCCAGCGACGCAAGCATCAGCCCCTCGCGCGCCTCGATATCGCTGCCGTCGCGATAGGCGCGTTCCAGATAGAGGAAGATGTTGGCGACCGCGAGCCGGGCGAAATGATCCGACAGCAGATTCTTGCCGACAAACACATGTTCCTGCGTCAGCATCGGGTCGGCCGGGCGCGCCAGCGTCGTATATGCTTCGACCGCATGGGTCAGCGCGTCCGCGCCCGAACAGGCGGTCAGGCTGGGCGGGCAGGTGACGGTCAGGTCCGGGTCGCAGATCGCGACCAGCGGCACGAGGTGCGGGCTGGCGATGCCGACCTTCGCGCCGCGCTCATCGTCGGACACGACCGCCACTGGGGTCACTTCCGATCCGGTGCCGGCGGTGGTCGGCATGGCGATCAGCGGCATGACCGGGCCGGGCACAGCGAACTCGCCATAATAGGAGCGCAGGTCGCCGCCATGGGTCAGCAGCACCGCCACGACCTTCGCCATGTCCATCGAACTGCCCCCGCCGATTCCGATGACGACATCGGGCGCGAAGCCCCGCACTTCCTCGACACACGCCTCGATCGGGCCGATCGGCAGGTCGGGTATGGTGCGGTCGAACACATGCACGTCCATCCCATGGGCGCGCAGATCGGCGACCATGGCGTGGAATTCCGGCTGCGCGCCCTGGCGCTCGTCGGTGCAGAGGAGCGCGCGCTTGCCGAGCTTGCTGGCGGCCGCGCCCAGCGCATAGCGCTGCCCCCGCCCGAACAGGACCGAGCGCGGCAGGCGCAGCGCGCCGAAGGCGAAGGGAAGGTCGCTCATTTCTTGCCGCCCTTCGCGTCATATTGCTTGAGATAAGCGATCACGTCGGCGCGGTCCTGCGCCGCCGTCATGCCGGGGAAGATCATCTTGGTGCCGGGCACCTTCTTGGCTGGCCCCTGAAGGAAGCTGTCCAGATTGGCCTCATCCCATTTGATGCCCGACGCCTTCATCGCCGGCGAATAGCGAAAGCCCGCGTCGCTGCCCGCCGCGCGACCCACGACCCCGTTCAGCGCCGGTCCGATCGAGCGGGCGGCGTTCGGCCCGACCTTGTGGCAGGCGGCGCAGCGGGCGAAGACCTGCTGCCCCTTGGCGGGGTTGCCCTTGGGCATGGCGGCGATGGCGGACCCCGCCATGGCGACCGCGCCGATCCCGGCGGCAAACATCCAATATTTCACGTCTTGCATCTCCATCTCAGGCGCGGCGGCGCGCCTCATTCTCAAACCAGTGCGCCGGGGCGCTTCAGATATTTCTTGGTGATCGCGTCGGCCGCCCAGAAGGCGAGCGCACCGACCGGTCCGGTCGGGTTGCGCCCCGCATTTTGCGGAAAGACGCAGGAGCCGAGCACGAACAGGTTGGGCACGTCCCAGGATTGGCAATATTTGTTGAGCGCGCTGGTCTTGGGATCGTCGCCGAACACCACGCCGCCGGTATTATGCGTCGTCTGATAGAAGCCGCTGTTGAACCGGCCGAAGCTGCGCGGCATTCCTGCCCCGCCTTCCTTGCGCCCGGTAATCTCCTCGGCGATCCGCTGGCAGATCGCGCTGTGCGCGGTCATCAGCTTCTGCTCGTTGGGCTGCCAGTCGAAGGTCAAGCGCAGCAGCGGCCGGCCGAACGCATCGCGATAGGTGGGGTCGAGGTCGAAATAATTCTGGCGGTAGCTCATCACCGCGCCCTGATGGCTGATGCCGGCGACATGGTGGTAGGCGTCCACCATCGCCTTCTTCCACCCCTTGCCCCAGCGCGGCTGGCCCGGCATGGTCGGGTGGTAGGTCAGCGGATCGCCGCTATTGCTGCCGATGCTGATGCCCCCGCCACCGATATAGCCCGCCTTGGCGAAGTCGTAATTGTCGCCGTTGACGTCATCGATCCAGCTACCGAGCGCGCCCGATCCCATGAACGGGTTGGTATAGGTGTCCTTGTCCAGCAGCATCCGCGCTCCGCCGCCGCCCTGAAAGGCATAGTTGCGGCCGATGACCCCGCTATTGGTCTTGGGATCATAGGGCTTGTCGATGCCCGAATGCAGCATCAGATGGACGTTGCCGGTAACGAACGCGCCCAGCACGACGAGGTCGGCGGGCTGCTCGATCTCCCGCCCGCGCGCGTCGACATAGGTGACGCCGGTGGCCCGCTTGCCATCCGAATCGAGGTTGATCTTCACCACGGTCGCATTGGTGCGAAGCTGGAAATTGGGATTGTTGCGCGCCAGCGGCAGCATCAGGAAATGCGGGCTGGCCTTCGCGTTCGCCTCGCAGCCGAAGGCGGTGCAATGGCCGCAATAATGGCATTGGCCGAGCGCGATGCCGTCCGGGTTCACATAGTCGCCCGAACAATTGGCAGTCGGGATCGGAAAGGGATGATAGCCAAGGTTCGCCGTCGCCTTGTCGAACAGGGTCATAACGTGCGAGGGGGTCATCGGCGGCAGCGGATATTCGTTGCGGCGCGGCGCCTCGAACGGATTCCCGCCTGGCTGCTTGCGACCGCGGATATTGCCGGCCTTACCCGAAATGCCGCACACCTTCTCGAACCTGTCATAATAGGGTTCGAGTTCGTCGTAGGAAATCGGCCAGTCCTGAAGGTTCATGTCCTCCGGGATGATGCCCGCGCCATATTTGGCGATCGTCCCGGAGCGCATCTTGTGCTCCCACTCCGACCAGCGCCAGGTAAGGCCCGACCAGTGCGCGCCCGACCCGCCGACATTGGTGCCGGGCCAGTAGAAGCCATGCTGGCGGATCGGCAGAGCGACCTGGTCCATGCTGTTGCGGAAGGTGATGGTTTCCTGCGACAGATCCTGCACCATATGCAGGCGGCGGCTATATTTAAGCGAGTCATGCGCCTGCGGCCCCGCGAAGTCGGGCACCGTGTCCTGCGGCCGGCCGCGCTCGAACATCACGACCTTGAGGCCGGTGGGCGCGAGTTCCTTCGCCACGATCCCACCGGTCCAGCCGGACCCGACGATGACGACATCGACGGCAGGCAGTTTCATCGCCGCCATCACATCATATCCTGGATCGAAAGCGGCTCATCGACCCGGTAGGGACGATTGCGCCATTCGGCGATCTTGTCGGCATACATTTCGCCGACGCCCGGATAGCCGATCATCTTCCACGACGCCTTGCCCCGATTGCCGCCATAAATGGGGTCGGCGAAGAAACCATCCATCACGAGCTGGAACAGGGTGTTGAAGAAGGCCCGAGTCGGCACCGAAGGAAGCTCTACCTTCGCCTGTTCGAGGGCGGTGACGAGCGTGATCCGGTCGCCTTCCTCCAGCGTATCGAACGTGTTGCCGCCATGGGCGGCGCGGACCTGATCGTTCACGTCGGCAATGCCAATGCGGACAAGCTGGTTGGGCGTGAATTTGAGCTGATAGCCCTGTTCGGGCGTGCCCTCCTGAAACGGGCCTTGCAGATACATGCGATCGCCATTGCCCCAGCCGCTGTACAGCTGGCGATCGACGAAGATGGCGACGCCCAAGTCCGTGCCCTTGGGCGTGAACTCGTCCTGCGGGATCAGCGTGTCGACGAAGGCCTCGACAAAGGCGGCTTCGTCAGGATTGAGGAAGATATAGCCGGGCGATGGCGCTGCGCCTGCCGTCGAGGCTGCGGCGGGGGCGGGCATGGCGTGGCCGCCATGGCTTTCCTGCGCGGCGGCGAAGGGCGTCGCCGCCATTCCGACGCCGAACCCGGCGAGCTTCAGCAGCGTGCGGCGGTCGGTGGCGGGCTTTTCGCTCATGCCGAAGCCTCCTGTCCGTCCCGCAGCTTGCGCGAAGCGTCGATCCGCAGGAACAAAGCGGCCGCGATCAGGCAGAGCACCGACAGCACGGCGAAAGCGGAAAACCAGCCGCTCATGCTGACGATATAGCCGGTGACGGCGGCAGCCACCGCCGCGCCGCTATTGCCCAGCGTGTTCATCACCGCTGAAACCGACCCGGCATATTCGCCGCCAATATCCAGCGTCACCGCCCAGGACACGCCGACCGTCAGCTCAAGCCCGAACAGAGCGACGCAGAAGAAGGCGATGCTCGCGACATGGCCCTCTGCCGCCGCCGCCAGCGGGATCATCACCGCCGCCACCAGAAAGCCGACGATCGCAACGCTGCGCCGCGCCATCTTCAGCCCCGCGCCGCGCTTGACCAGCACATCGGAGAACCATCCGCCCAGCAGGTCGCCGATGACTCCGGCCATCAGCGGCATACTGGCGAACAGGCCCATCAGCGCGATGTCGAACCCGCGCGCGTCGTGCAGATATTTGGGGAACCAGGTCAGGAAGATGTTGATGCAATAGGCGTAGCAGAAGTACATCGCCGACAGCAGCCAGAGCTGGCTGTTGCTGAGCAGATGCCGCCATGGCACGCTGACCCGCGCACGACCCGCGCCCAGCGCGCCCTCGATCATCTCCAGCTCCGCCGCGTTGACCGAAGCATGTTCGCGGGGCGTGTCGCGATAATACCAAAACCACAGCGCCGCCCAGCCGATGCCGATCAGCGCGAAGGCGAGGAAGGGCATCCGCCAGCCGAACTGCACGATCAGCAGCGCGACGAACACCGGCGTCACCGCCCCGCCCAGCCGCGCGCCCGCATGGGTGACGCCCTGCGCCCAGCCGCGTTCGGACGGCAGCATCCAGCGAGACAAGGACCGAGTGGCGATCGGGAAAGCGCCCGCTTCCCCCATGCCGAACAGGAAGCGGCACACCATCATCGACCCGGCCGACCAGGTCAGCGCCGTGGCCGCCGTGAAGGTCGACCACCAGAGCACCACCCCAGTCAGCGCCCGGCGCGGGCCGAAGCGGTCGCCGAGCCATCCGCCCGGTATCTGGAACAGCGCATAGGCGATCGAGAAGGAGGCGAAGATCCAGCCCATCGTGACAGGGGTGAAGCCATATTCCTTCTCGATCACCGGCGCGGCCGTCGCGATGACGACGCGGTCCATATAGGTGATGAGATAGGCGAGCACCGTCAGCCACAGCACGACATGGCGCGCGCGCGTCGGGCGCTGCACGGCGACGCCGCTCTCCGTCTGGTCGATGGCCGTCGTATCGCTGCTCACTTACCTGTCCCGCACGCGTCGGCGGCGCGGCCGGCGCAGGTCTGCCAGATGGTCGGCACCTTGGTTCCGCTGATATAGACGGCGTGGATGGCGCGGGTGTTGCGGATGTCGGCGGTGGGATCACGGTCCAGCACCACCAGGTCCGCCCATTTGCCGGGCGCGATCGTGCCGATGTCCTTCGCGCCCATGAACTCGGCGTTGGCGCTCGTCGCGGCGGTCAGCGCCTGCATCGGCGTGACCCCGGCCTTCACCATCAGTTCCAGTTCCCAATGGGCGAAATAGCCGGGGAAGCGCGCCGTCGGCCCGCTGTCGGTGCCCATGCCATAGCGGATGCCGGCCTTCGCCTCGCGCCCGAAATTATCGAGCGCATATTGCAGGGTCGGCGCATATTTGGGGAAGTTGGGCGCGGCCGCCAGCTTCGCCGCGCGCTCGGGGCTCTTCAGCTCCGTCAGCACGGCTGGCGTCACGCCGCGCGCAAAGAAGGGGTCGTCGAGGAAGGGCAAGGTCGCATAGGTGAAGGACGCTTCGCGGCTGAGCGTGGCGGCCATCTGCCACACGCCCTTGGCCTTCATCGCGCCCAGCAGCGTGTCGTCCACGGCGCGGTCGCGCACCGAATGGGCGAAGGCGTCCACGCCCTCGCGCGTCAGTTCGGCGGCATTGTCATAATAGAAGATGTGCGCGACGGTCTTCTTGCCGTCCTTGCGCGCTTCGTCGATCACCGCCTCGCTGATGCGCGGAGGCATCCGCTCGTCCAGCATCCCGAATTCGTCATCGACCCAGAGCTTGATGAGGTCCGCGCCCTTAGCCGCCTGCCGATCGACCATCGCGCGCGCTTCTTCGGGCGTAGCGACCTGCTGGTCAAGCCCCGGAACGCCGCCATAGCTGCCTTTGAAGACGACCCCCTGCCCCACCGTATAGACGCGCGTCGTTGCGCTGCGTTCGTTGCGGCGGCGCTGGATCGGGAAGATCAAATCCTGCTCGGTCCCCAGCGTCTGCACCGTCGTCACGCCATAGGCTGCGTAGGTCCGAAGCTGGCTCTCGATATTGTCGGGTGTCTGATATTTGAGGTTCTGGGTGATGCCGTCGACCAGGCCCAGATGGACATGGCTGTCGATGAGGCCGGGCATCAGATATTTGCCCTTTAGCCGCTCGACCATCGCGCCGGCCGGAATCCTGACGCGCGCGGACGGGCCGACCCAGCGGATGCGGCCATCGGTGATGACGACCGCCTGACGCGGAGCCGGCGCCTTGCCGGTGCCGTCGATCAGGGTGACGTCGCGCAGCACTACCGTCTCAGCAAGAGCCGCGCCGGGCAGACCCGCCACCAGCGCGACCGACAGGCTTAACAAACCGGCTTTTCGCATCGAACGCATTGACCATCCTCTCCAGACCGTTTCATATCATATATGATCTGGTGAGATAGTGGTAATTGCTCCTACAAATGCCGTCAAGGCATTTCGGGCAGGCCGACGACCGGTGGCTGGAGCGCGGAAATTTACCGCAGCTGCGCGCTGGCGCGATCCATGCGGCGTTGTGAGCGGGTGAGATGCTCACGCACCGATTCTTCGGCAGCGACCGGATCATGCGCTAGCAGCGCGGCGATAATCTGCTGATGCTCGCGCGCCGCCGTCTCGGGCGCGTCGGGCTGCGCGCTATTCTGGTAGAGCGACCGGAAAATCTGGAGATGCGAATGCAGCCGCTCGATCGTCTCCTCGATCAGGCGGTTGCCGCTACCCTTGGCGATCAGCCGGTGAAGCTGAGCGTCTGCTTCGGCGATGCGGGCAAAAGCGCGCTCGTCGCGCTCGACCACGGCGTCCATGTCCGCCTGGATCGACTGGAGAATGGCAAGCGCCTCGTCGTCCATATGCTTGGCCGCCTGCGCCGCTGCGTAGGGTTCGATCAGAAGGCGAAGCGTGTAAAGGTCGTGCACCTCCTCGGGCGTCATCTGCGGGCTCGCGCGGTAGCCGACATTGGTGGTCTTGTAGACCAGCTTCTCCGCTTCCAACTGGCTCAGCGCCTCGCGGATCGGCGTCTGCGATATGCCAAGCTGGCGCGCTACGGTGTCGATCGGAATGCGCTCGCCCGGCGCGATCTGGACAGTCATCAGCATGGAGAGGAGATGCTGATAGGCGCGCTCGACCAGAGTGGGGCCGGATGTCGGCCGCGCGGCGGCGCCGGTGCCGGATGGAACGAAGCTGTGCAGTTCAGACATGATGATGCTGGCTTACAGGGTCGAGGGCGAAACATATAGGATATTTTAATTTGCTGCGCGGATTTCCCTTCGGCGCGCGCGTGACCGGCTGCGCCGATGCCCGAACAGCGATAAGGGCCGGGTGGCTAAGAGGTTCAGCGCCGCGCCAATTCCAGAAAGTCGGCGATCGCGGCTGCGGCGCGCCCGGAACTGTCGCCAGCCCCCAGATCGAACGTATCGGCAAAGGCCTGCCGCTGCGCGTCGGCATAGGCGGCATGATCGCTATCAACTCGCTCGAGTCGCTGCATCAACTCGTCCACGGTCCGGGCGACCGGGCCAAGATGCCAGTGCGCATAATTGGGATCGTCGCGCCATTCGACCCCATGGCTGTTCACGAACAGCGCCGGCCGGGACCGCCGCAGAAATTCGTAAATCTGGCTGCTGACATCACCGATATAAATGTCCGCCATGCTGGTGTAGCTCATGTCGACCAGCCGCCTGCTACCCAGATCGACATGGACGTGCGGCAGGCCGGCATAAGGCGCGAGCTGCCGCTCCACCGCCGCGCGGGTCGATCGCCGATCGCACAGGCGGATATGGGGTGCGACGATCAGGTTATAGCGGTCGGTCGCCGCAATGCGGCCGACGATCGCCGGGCCGTCCCTGCCCCAGCTGCCGAGCTTTTCGGAGAAATGCGGATTGTAGAGGATCGTCGGGCGACGCTCGGCGAACGGATACCAGGCCGCGTCGCGCAGCCGGTCGGCCGCGTCGAACTTGGGATAGCCGATGATGCGATAGGCGCCGGGGCGGATCAGCCCCTCTTCCAGCATCCGGCGCTCCTGCTTGCGCCCGGCGAGCAGCGCGAAGTCGAACCGAGCGATGCGCGGGTCGAAGCCGGCGGCGCGGTCACCCGCGCCATGATCGATATGGATGAGCCTGGGTCGGCGCACGCCCAACGCGCGGATGATCGTCGAGGTGCGTTCCGGCAGCGCGATAGCGTCATACCGGTCGAGCTGGCGGCTGACGGCGAGCAAGGTCAGCAATTTAGGTGGAACGGCGCTTGCCTGCCGCGCCGCCAGACGATTGAGCATCGGCACGCCCACCTGCCTGAAACGCAGCTCCTCCCCGCCCGCCAAGCCGCGCGCAAAATCGAGATGGGCGGAGGAAGGCGAAAGTATGTCGACCTGCGCGCGCCATCCCTCAGCGAGCGCCTGCGCCGTTGTAGCGCCGTGTAGGATATGATGGGACTGCGCGTTGAACAGAAAGGCGATGCGGGGCAGTGGCATCGCGCCATCCACCGGCTGGGCCGGCGCGCGACGCGGCGTGGCGCTGCCACTTTTCGTGAGGCGCAAAAAAGCAAGCGGTTGAGCCATGGACGCCTCTTCTATCAGGTCTGTAGCCGGCGCGCCGCTGCCCACGCTGGCAGCAACTTGTACATTGATCCATGTTGGCCGCGTATCGGCCATGTAAGTTGGCGCGTCAACGCCGTGGCCTTATCGGTGAAATATTTGTGACAATTTCGTGTCAGCCCCTTATGGGGGCGCGCCATGCGCCGCTCCCTCCTCCCCCGACTCCGCCATCCGTTCGGGCTGTTCCCGGCGGCGGTAGGCTTGTGCGCCGCCCAGCCGGCTTTGGCGCAGCAGCAGGACGAGCAGCTTTGGCTGCAACTCAACACCAATGTGAAGCTGACGAAGAAGGCGCGGATCACGCTGGAGCAGATCGCGCGCTTCGGCGATCGACCGGGCGGATTGTTCCAGACCGAATTTGGCGCGGTGCTCGGTTATCGCGTGGCGGACAATGTGGAACTGGGTTTCGGCTATCGGCGCGTCGGCTTCCACAACCGCAACACCGCCGACGACGAGGATCGGATTCGCCAGCAGATCGTCGCGACCTTCGGCCGCGTCTTCACCCGCTTCCGGGTCGATGAGCGCTTCCATACGCAACAGTCGGGCGTCGGCATCCGCATCCGTCCGCTGCTGCGCTACAATCTGCCGATCGGCGAGCGCAAGGGGTTCGGCCTGTTCGCCAGCCATGAGAGCTTCTTCCTGCCCAACAGCACGCACTGGGGCCAGCGCAGCGGCTATGAGCGGATGCGCAACATCATCGGGGTGACTGTCCCGCTCGGCCGGGCGATCAGCGCGGATATGGGCTATCTCAACCAATATCGCTTGGCGCGCGGCGGCTCTTCGGCCCAGATGGACCATGCGCTGACGATCCAGCTCACGCTTAACTTCAGCGACCTGGTCGCGCCGCATGCCGACGATTGACCGCGGAGCCACGCGATGCGCCAGATAGCCGCCATTCCCTATCGCACCGAAGGGTCGGCGATCGACGCGCCGGTCATGGTGATGCTGGTCACGTCGCGCGGCACCGGCCGCTGGGTCGTCCCCAAGGGCAATATCCCGGTCGGCCTGCCGCCGCACAGCGCGGCCGCCCGTGAGGCGATGGAGGAGGCCGGGGTGGAGGGCGCGATATGCCCGACGCCGATCGGCTCCTATCGCTACCGCAAGCGGCGCAGCAACGGCGCGTCGCTGATGGTGGATGTGGATGTGTTTCCGCTCGCGGTGACGCAGGAACATGGCGCTTGGAAGGAACAGAATGAGCGCGAGCGGCGCTGGTTCTCGCTGACCGAGGCCGCCGAAGCGGTGGACGAACCCGACCTGCGCGAACTCATCCGATCGTTCGATCATGCCGAATTCAATGCCGCCGCGCGCCGCACGGGAATGCTTCAGACCGTCGCGCGAAAATCGAGGATAAGTGCCATGTTCGCCTGGTTCCAACGGCTGCTGCCCCGCACCGGCAACTTCTTCGACCTGTTTGAGGCCCATGCGCTCAGCATCGTCGCGGCCGCCGACGCGCTGGCGCGGCTGCTCCAGGGCGGGCCGGCTGCCGCCGACCATATCCGCGAAGTCACCGAGCGGGAGAATGACGCCGACGATGTGACGCGCGACGTGCTCAAGACCGTCCGCAAGACCTTCCTGACGCCGTTCGACCGGGGCGCGATCACCAGCCTCATCAGCGCTATGGACAATGCGGTCGATGAAATGCGGGCGACGGCGACGGCGGTCAGCCTCTATGAGGTGCGCGAGTTCGACCAGGAAATGCGCGACATGGCGGCGATCATCGTCGATGCGGCGCGCCTGACCGCCACCGCCATGCCGCTGCTGCGTGACGTGGCGCGCAACGGCGGGCGGCTGCATGAGCTGACCGAGCGGCTGATCCGCATGGAGGGCCATGCCGACGAGATCCACGACGCCGGGGTCAAGCGCGCATTCCAGCGCGACGGCGCGGACAATACGCTCCAGTTCATCGTCGCGCGGGAAATATACAAGCATCTCGAACGCATCGTCGACGCGCTGGAGGATGTGGCGAACGAGATTGACGGCATCGTGATCGACCACGCCTGATGCACGATCTTGCCCTGCCCCTGCTGATCGGCCTGATCGCCGTCGCGCTGGCATTCGACTTTCTGAACGGCCTGCATGATGCGGCGAACGCCATCGCGACCGTCGTCGCCACCCGGCTGCTCGCGCCGGTGCAGGCGGTGCTGTTCGCCGCCGTCTTCAACTTCGCCGCCTATTTCCTCAGCATCGCCTTCCCCAGCCTGCACAAGGTCGCGGAAACGATCGGCCAAGGGCTGATCGACCGGGACGTAGTGACGCCGGCGGTGATCTTCGGGGCGCTGGTGGGTGCGATGTTCTGGAATGTCGTGACCTGGATCAAGGGCATCCCCTCCTCCAGCAGCCACGCGCTGGTCGGCGGCCTCATTGGCGCGGGCACCGCCCATGCCGGATTCAACGGGGTCCAATGGTCGGGGCTCAACAAGACGCTGATCGCGATCGTTCTCTCCCCGACGCTGGGCATGATCCTGGCGATGCTCATCATGCTGGGCACCAGTTGGATATTCCGCAACGCCACGTCGCGGTCGGCCGAAGGCGCGTTCCGCATCCTCCATCTCATCTCGTCCGCCGCCTATTCGCTCAGCCACGGCCTCAACGACGCGCAGAAGACGATGGGGATCATCACCGTGCTGCTCTATTCCACCGGCTATCTGAACGGCGCGTTCGAGGTGCCGCATTGGGTGGCGTTCAGCTGCTATGCCGCGATCGGCCTCGGCACCCTGTCGGGCGGGTGGAAGATCATCGAGACGATGGGATCGCGCATCACCAAATTGTCGCAGCATCAGGGCTTCAGCGCCTCGGCCGGCGGATCGATCATGATCTTCGGCGCGTCGTTGATGGGCATCCCGGTGTCGACGACCCATACCATCACCGGCAGCATCATCGGCGCGGGCACGGCGCGGCGCGCGTCCGCCGTGCGTTGGGGCGTGGCGCAGAATGTTGTGCTCGCCTGGGTCATCACCCTCCCGGCGTCGGCCACGGTCGGCGCGCTCTTCTACTGGCTGACGCGGCTGGTGTGAGGGCGGGCGGATAGGGACTGGCCGAAGCGCCGTCCCGCGCCCATATCAAGCCGATGGATCGCCCGACCGAAAGCCGTTCGCTCACGCCAGCCGAGCGCCAGCTTGCCCGCAGCATGTTCGGCGACGCGATCGACCTGGACCAGGTGCGCCTGCACCGGCGCGCGTGGTGGCCGTTCCAGCCGCGCCATGTGACCATGGCTCCGCGCGGCGCGATCCACTTTCATCCAAAGGGCGATTCCTATTGCGATTGCTTCGCCAGCCGGACGGTCGGCTGGCAGGGGCATCTGATCCATGAACTGGTGCATGTCTGGCAGCATCAGCGGGGGATCAACCTGGTGCTGCGCCGGCATCCCTTC
>ERZ1292632.516-Hain-H43-01um-R2-516-length-42198-cov-26_pt1 | contig 42198 bp, 45 predicted proteins | sample MGYA00564407_ERZ1292632 | MGnify/ENA primary metagenome ERZ1292632 (study PRJEB36523, sample SAMEA6512637) | groundwater metagenome | collected 2019-01-08 | study: AquaDiva: Metagenomics assemblies of 32 groundwater samples | reverse complement strand
GTTCACATTATGTCCGGAAAATCGTTGTTCAGCGTACAAAGCTTGAGGTGACGCCCGGCTGGTCGAACAGGATTGATCTGCATGCTCACTTCTCCACCGCTGTCCACGATATCGCCACCCGACCGCCGGCACCACCGCTTGCGGAGCCGCGACAGGCGCTGAAAAGCCCTGACAGCGCGCATGTGCTGGAGACGTCCGGATGCCTCGTCGGGACGCAAAATCGCGCTGTGGCGGCTTTATAGAAGGTTTCTTCGAGCAACTATCTTTGTCTAAAGCTCGACATCGTCGAGCGAGAAGAAGGTCGGCGCATCGTCATGGCCGCCGATCAGCCGGTCGATCTCGGCCTCGGCTGTGTCGAGCTCGCTTACTGCGTCGAGCCGCAGCTCACCCTGGGCAGGCGCGGGGAGGGGGGCCTCATCCGCAATGGCACAGATCCCCGCCGCCTCGGCGACGGGTGCCAGCACATACATGCCGGCCCCACCCGGGTAGCTTCCAGGAACACGGCAGACGAGCTTCTCGTTCTCGGCGTCGTTCATCGCCCGCCACGCCGTGTTGTGCGGCATGCCCGACAGTGCAGCGGCGCGGCGCGGCCATAGCATCCAGTGACCGGAGAACAGCGCCAGCACCCGCTCAAGCGACGTGCGGCGGCGCCGGTCGCACGCAGCAAGGACAGCGATCATCCGCTGCTCGAAGCGCCGGTAGCGCTCCAGCCGGCGGTGCGCGGCCTCGGCGGCACTCGCGAGCGCCTGCAGCCAGCGCGCAAGGCGGCCAAGCGGATCGGCGTCAGTCGCGGTCAGCAGGGCAGGGGAGGCGACGACACCCGGCAGCGGTCGCTTGCTGATGCCGATGCGCTCGAACGCGGCAGGTTGCGCCAGCAGATAGTCGCCGATCTCCGACGCCTCGTCCGCCGACGCGATCGTGGCCGACCCGGCTGCGGCATCGATGGCAATCTGCCGCATCGGCAGCATCTGCCAGCCGGCTGTGTGGGCGATGACCTCGAGCCTGAGCGCCAGCGCCACGAGCGAGGCGGGGGCGGCCCCTGAGCCCGCGCGCAGCAGCTCGGCCACCACCGCTTCGCGGCGGCGCATCTCGCCGAGGCTGTCGCCTGTCCAGCGGCTCCCGAGTTCGTGCGCGGTGGCGCCAAGCGGCAGGTTGTCGGCGGCAAGGAGGCCCAGGCGGTCGCGGGCGAGCGCTCGGTACTCGACCTCCTCGCCTGCCGCGCGCGCCGCTGTGGCAAGACCGACGAGTTCCTCGAGCCGCAGCCAGGGCTTGGGATAGCGGAGCTGATCAACCGCGCCGTCGAGCCGGCAGAGGGTGCGGGTCGCGGCCTCGACGGCCGCCCACGCGCTCAGGCGCGCTCCAGCTCCTGTTGGATCACTGCCGAGCAGTCGTGACGCGATTCCGACGTCGTCCGGTTCGTGCACTGCGCCCTTCCCTCCCGCACCCGTGATCATAGCACCTTGGTTTCTTGAGATTAAAGTACAATTCCAAAAGTGGTAGAATTAGCACCAAAGGCAGACGGAGATCGCAAGGGCTGCTGATCGGTCTCACGGCAAGAGCCGTTTGGCTCGACGCAGTCGCTTGGCTGTACTCACGAGCTGCAGGGGTTGCGCTCGGCACTGCGTCGAAAGACCACGGATCCCTCCGCGTGGGAATACATCTGCAAACGAACGGTTGTACGCACCTCCCGAATATGGGAATTGCTGCTGTCTGAGCAGGGCAGGGGGAAAGGCAGATGCTGATTGGCTATGGCCGTGTGTCGACCGAGGATCAGACCACGCGCAGCCAGCAGGAGCAGCTGACAGCAGCTGGTTGCGCGCTGATCTTCGAGGAAAAGGCGTCGGGCGGTGATCGCAGCCGGCCCGAGCTCGCCGAGGCGCTCGCCCGCATCAAGCGCGGCGACACGCTCGTGGTCACCCGCATCGACCGGCTGGCACGTTCGCTGTCGCACCTCCTTGAGGTGATTGAGGCGCTTCGCAGGCGCGGAGCTTACTTCAAGTCGCTCGCGGATCCCATAGACACCTCAAGCCCACAAGGTCTGTTCACGCTCCAGGTGCTGGGCGCAGCTGCCGAATTTGAGCGGGCACTCATCCGCGAGCGCACCAAAGCCGGACTGGCCTCTGCCAAAGCAGCAGGAAGGGTAGGCGGCAATCCAGGCTTGAGGAGCCGTGACCCGACAGCGATTGCCAGGATCAGGGCAGGGCGCAGGTTAGCTGAACTCGAGAAGGTCGAAGCTTCAGCGCATCTCTGGCTGCCGACAGTCGAGCGCCTACGCCCGCTGCAGCCGTGGGAGGTGGTCACCCGTGCCGTCGCTCTTGCCCATCCCAGCGGCGGGTGGACCAAGGAGAAGTTAGTACGCGCGGTCAAGCGGCTGGTCGCGGCAGGAAAGACGACCGACATCCTTCTCACGCGAGCGCCGCGGGCGAGCAGGGGAGGGCGCTCGGACGATGTTCTCCGTACAATCGGCACGTTCCTGCGCGAGGCGCCCGACCTCACGCTGGCCGAGCTCAAGCGCCGGCTTGAGCATCACCGCATCCGACCACCCAGCCTCGCGGCCGAATGGCCGATCTCAACACTTGCGCGGCAGGTCAGCCGTGCACGCCAGCTCGGCCTAGCGCCAGCAAAGTTGCTGGCCAGCTAAGGGCAGGCGACCGGCTCGACCAGCTAGTGCCCGCACATCTGCTGAAAGCGGCGGTTATACTGCCGCTCGCGACCGTGAAGATCGCATCGACCGCGGTCTTCGTTCGGCAGGCGATCGATTCATGAGGTGACATGGGCGAAGTGGTCCAGGTTTGATGTTGGTTTTGCTGCGGATTTTCCCTTTCGCTGGAGGAAGTTCGTTGATGAAGAGGAAGCGGTTTTCGGTTGAACAGATTATGGCGGTGCTGAAGCAGGCTAAGCTTGAGATGCCAGTGGCGACCTGATCCGGCAGGTCGGGATCTCCGAGCAGACCTACAACCTGGCAGGCAGTGGACAGATCGCAATGAGGATTCAGGCAGGCTTCCTGCGCGGGTGTTCCGTACGGAGGCCTTCGCGCCTGGCAAGAGATTAGAGGAATGAAAAGAACCTCCGGATGTCATCCGAGAGCGTGCAGGGCTCTTCGAGCGCGGCGAAATGGCCGCCCGCGGGCATTCGCGTCCACTGGGTGATGTTATAGGTCCTTTCAGCAACTGCGCGTGGCGGATAGGGGATGAACTCCTTCGGGAACAGCGCCACGCCGGTTGGAACATCAACTCGTAAGGTTGCGTAAGCGCCGGTTGCCGCCTCGACCGCACGGCCGCGATAGAGCCAGATCGCCGTGGCGGCCGCGTCATTGACCAGCGAAATCATTAGATTGGTGATAAGATCGTCACGCCGGAAACGGTCATCAAGGCCGTTCGGAGAATCGCTCCAGGAATTGAACTTCTCGAGCACCCATGCGGCGTAGCCGAGTGGCGAGTCGGAGAGGGCGATCGCGATCGTCTGCGGCTGCGAGGTCTGCACATGGTGGTAGGCGAAATCCCGCGATTGCACCCGAGCGAGCTCGCGCCTGTATTCGGCCTCGTCGTCGCTTTCCGGGGGATGCCGGTCACGCGACCAGCTCGCCACCATGTTCAAATGGATGCCGGCGACGACATCCGCATGGTCAGCACCGAGCCAAGTGGAGACCGCAGAACCCCAGTCGCCGCCATGGGCGCCGAAACGACGGTATCCCAGCTTCTCGATCATGAGCTTCCGCCACATACTGGCGATTCGCCGCGGCCCGATCGGCCGGGATGGTGGTTGGGAAAAACCATACCCAGGTAATGAGGGGATCACAACATCGAAGCCGGATTCGGGGTTCCGGCCATAGCGTGCTGGATAGGCCAGGCGGTCGATCATGCCGAGGAATTCGAGCGTCGAACCCGGCCAGCCATGCGTGAGGATCAGCGCCCGACCGTTCCCGGTGCCACGCACATGGTAAAAGTGGACATCGATCCCGTCGATGTCCGTCATGAACTGCGGCCAAGCGTTGAGCTCTGCTTCCGCTGCTCGCCAATCATACTCGGTCAGCCAATATTCGACGAAGCTTCGAAGGAAACCGAGCTCGGTTCCATACTGCCACATGCCGGCATCGTCAGGCTCCGCCGGCCAGCTAGCGCACCGCAGACGAGCGTAGATCTGATCGATCTTCTCCTGCGGGATATCTACCTTGAACGGTCGAGGCGCACTCATCCGGTGCGGACCCAGACGGTCTTCGAATACAGGTAATCGTCGATGTGGTGAGGGCCGCCCTTGCTTCCGTGTTCGCTCATCTTCATGCCACCACAGCTTACCGGCAGAACGGTAGACACGATAGCAATTTGCACGAAGCATGTTCGGCTTTAGCACGCGAGAAACACGAGCTGCGCGGCCGACATCGCCGGTCCAGATCAGCCATATCGACCACAAGCGATACTGGAGCTGCGCCGGCCGTGGGGGTGCCTGTGAACATCGAGCAGCCGGACGGGCCGGGACGCTGAGGGAAAATACGAGCCCACAGCGAAGCGGTATCAGTGACGCAAATTACGACTATACTCTATATTGATTTTTGCGATAACAAGCCGTGAGCTAAGCTCTGGCCACGATAATATAAATGGCCCAAGGGGAGGAACATGAAGAGCTTTCTGCAGTCCACAAGCGTGGTTGCCGTTGCGGCAGCTTTCTGGACTACAACGGTTCACGCGCAAGACGTCACGGCGAACGAGGCGGCCCATGCAGAGCGCGGCGCCGGCGATACCGATGTCGGAGAGATCATAGTTACGGCCAACAAGCGTGAGCAAAATCTAAGCAATGTGGGTTTATCGATCTCTGCTCTTAGCGGCGACCAACTGGCAAAGCAGCGCGTGGGCGACGTCAGTGACTTGGCGAAAGTTACGCCCGGCCTTGCCTTCGCCCCGACTGCCAACTCGACTCCGGTCTACACACTCCGCGGCGTAGGTTTCTTTGAGACGACTCTTTCGGCCTACCCGGATGTTAGCACCTATATTGACCAGGCTCCGTTGCCCTTACCGGTCATGACGACCTTGACCGCCTTTGATCTGGAGCGGGTCGAGGTACTGAAGGGACCGCAAGGGACGCTCTTCGGGAACAACGCGACTGGTGGCGCGATCAATTTTATCGCTGCCAAACCTACTCGAGAGTTCGCTGCCGGTGCCGACTTCAGCTATGGCCGGTTCAACACGTTCGAAACGTCCGGCTTCATAAGCGGTCCGATCACATCCACTCTTCGCGCCCGCCTGGCAGTCAAGATGGTGAACGGGGATGATTGGCAGAAAAGCTACACCCGCATCGATGGCGGCGTTCCGGCGGGCTATCTTGCGCTAGGCGTTCCTGCGGGTTTCGACAAACGGCAGGACACGATCGGTAAGCGCGATAATATAGCAGGTAGATTGCTGTTCGACTGTGGTCTGCCCCACCGAGGTGGTCCGGGGTTGATGTTAGTTTAGCGGCGGCCGTTCTGCCAGCCTTGAGGCTGGGATGAACGCTTCGGGTGCCGGTGGTTTGTAGCCGAGGCTCGAGTGTGGCCTCTTGGTGTTATAATGCCGTCGCCAGCTTTCGATCACGACCCTGGCCTCGGCCAGGCTGTAAAAGACCTCTCCGTTCAAGAGCTCGTCACGGAGTTTGGCGTTGAAGCTTTCGCAGTAGCCGTTCTCCCATGGTGAGCCTGGCGCGATATACGCGGTCTTCGCACCGACTGCCCTGATCCATTCCTGCACAGCCTTGGCGATGAACTCTGGACCATTGTCCGACCGCACATGCTTTGGCACACCGCAGGATGAAGAGATCGGAGAGCACGTCGATGACATCGGCTGACTTCAGCTTCCTATTGATGCGGATCGCCAGGCATTCACGCGTGAACTCGTCGATGACGTTGAGCATCCGGTATTTCCTGCCCTCATGCGTGCGGTGCTCGACAAAGTCGTAGCTCCAGACGTAGTTCACATGCTCGGGCCTCAGTCGGACGCACGAGCCGTCCGTCAGCCAGAGACGGCTCTTCTTCGGCTGCTTCTTCGGCACCTTCAGCCCCTCCCGTCGCCAGATGCGCTCGACCCGCTTCACGTTCACCGACCAGCCCGCCTCGCGCAGGAGCGCGGCAATCCGCATCTCGGCAAGCGTGATGCCCTTGCGGGTCGCTGTCAGCTCCAAGAGCACGTCCTCGTAGCCGGCAAGCAAAGGCTGGCGGTAGCCGCCGATCCGCGCCGGCGCCGTGCTCCCCGTCTTTCGCACCCGCTGCATCAGCTTGATCGCAGCAGAGGGACTTACCTCAAAGCGCGCCGCTGCCTGGCGGGCAGAAGCACCGCCTTCAACGGCCCGGACCAAGCGGTAGCGCAGATCGGGTGACAAGGGTGCCGTCATCGGAGCTCTCCCTGACCAAGCCCCCTCAGGAGAATTGAATCAGCACACCCGATTCCGTGCAAGCCCGAACCGCTCTAGTTTGCTATCTCCTCTGGTTCCGGATGCGGTGAGAGTGTGTAGCTCCATTCAGGGCAGGCGCTACACATCGAGTGACATTGCCGTTACAACACATGAGCGCCAGCGTCGGGAGCTTGCAGGGCTAATTCCCTGCCGAGCCCAGGGCTTGACGGAACGTGTCACCGCACTCAGACAAGTTCCTTTCGCTGTAGGAGCAAGGTTTGCGTGTCAGCCATCGGGATTATCCCGCTCGCCCGAATGGGAGAGGTCACTCCTGGCGACAACCTCGCGGCACTTCTGTCGGAAGCGCTCGAAGTCGAAGGTTTGAGAATCCGGGCCGACGACATCCTCGTCGTCACGCAGAAGATCGTCTCGAAAGCCGAGGGTCGGTTTGTGGCGCTCGACACTGTAGTACCTGGTTCGGAGGCGCTGCGTTTGGGGGCGCTGACGCGTAAGGACCCACGGCTGGTTGAGTTGGTGTTGTCGGAATCGACGGCGGTACTGCGTGCCGTTCCCAATGTGTTGATCGTCCGGCACCGGCTGGGCCTAGTGATGGCGAACGCGGGGATCGACCGCTCGAACATCGGACCCGGCACGGGCGAACGCGCCTTGCTGCTTCCGGAAGACCCCGATGCGTCAGCGGAGCGGCTTGGCAAAGCCCTTGGCTGCGCGATCGTCATCTCCGACAGCTTCGGGCGCCCATGGCGGATGGGCGTGGTTGCGGTCGGGATCGGCGCGAGCGGACTTCCTGCGCTGCACGACCGACGCGGCGAGCGCGACCGCGATGGGCGAACGCTCGAGGTGACCCAGGTCGCGACCGCTGACCTGCTGGCGAGTGCCGCAGCGCTGGCGACGGGCGAAGGCGCAGAAGGCATCCCGGCCGTGCTGGTACGGGGCTTCGCCGTCAGAGGCGTGCCCTCCCCAGCAATCGCACTGACCCGCCCGCTTGAGCAGGATCTGTTCCAGTGAAGGTCGCGGTGCTCACCGGTGGCGTCGGCGGCGCGAAGCTCGTGCTCGGCCTCAGTCGAGTTGTACACGGTTCCGATCTCGTCGCGATCGTCAATACCGCTGACGACTTCCGACACCTTGGTCTCCATGTATCCCCGGATGTCGATACGCTGCTCTACACCTTGGCCGGCAAGGCGAATGCCGTCCAAGGCTGGGGACGCGAGGGCGAGACGTGGAGCTTCATGGCAGCGCTGCGGGAACTCGGCGGCGAAGATTGGTTCTTGCTCGGCGATCATGATCTTGCGTTGCACGTGCTTCGAACAGCGGCGATGTTGCGAGGGGAGACGCTTTCAGCGGTTACGCATCGTTTCGTTAGAGCTTGGAGCATTGGCGCCGAGATCCTGCCGATGAGCGACCAGCCTGTGACGACCGAAGTTGAGACCGACGCTGGCCGACTCCCCTTCCAGAAATATTTCGTCGAACAGCGCTGCGCGCCTGCGGTGCGCTGCATCTCCTTTGTCGGCGTGGAAGTGGCGCGTCCGGCCGCTGGCGTGATTGAGGCAATCCACGGGGCAGACGCGGTCATCGTCGCACCGTCCAATCCCTTCCTCAGCATCGATCCAATCCTTGCGGTTCCCGGCATTCGTCAATCGCTCGAGACGACAGCGGCGCCGGTGGTTGCCGTCTCGCCGATCGTCGGGGGCCAAGCGGTGAAGGGCCCGACGGCTAAGCTGATGCGCGAACTCGACCTCGAGGTGAACAATGCGATGATTGCTCGCCATTATGCGGGAGTGGTCGACGGCTTGCTGATCAACGAGGGCGATGATGCTCCAGAAGGCGGCATCGCGGTGGAGCAGGCCGACACTATGATGCACACCATCGCCGACAAGGTGCGCGTCGCGCGCGCGGCGCTCGACCTCGCTCAGCGGATCGGCCGGGCGTGATCTGGACGGCGGTTGTGCCACTCAAGGAGGCGCCGAATCGCAAGACCCGCCTTGGTCCGGGCCTCGCTCTGCAGGAGCGGATCGATCTGAGCGACCACATGGCGCGGCACGTAATCGCTTCGCTAAAGGAGTCGGCCGCGGTCGGCCGCGTCCTGTTGCTATCGCCAGCGTTCCCGGACACGCTCGAAGTGGAGTGGTTACCGGACAATAATAGGGGCATCAACACCGAACTTGGGTGCTTCCGCGCCGGGCAGCGCGGCCCAATAGTCGTCGTGAACGCCGACTTGCCGCTGCTCCTCGGTGAGGACATCGACACCCTGCTGGCAGCCGCAGAGGACCGCGGAGTGGCAATTGCGCCTGATCGACATGGTGAGGGAACGAATGCCATCGCGCTTGCTGACGAACGACCGTTCCGCTTTGCCTTCGGTCCCGGGAGCTTCCGGGCGCATTCCGCCGAAGCGAGTTGCGTAATCGTACGGCGGGCAGGTCTCGCTTTCGACATAGACTCGCCCGCAGATCTTGAAGCAGCGAGAACGGCTGGACTGCTGGACAGGGTCTTGTGCGTCGAAGGCAGTGACCTGAACCAGCCATCGAACCGTATGCGATGAAAGGCAGGCTTGGCCTGCAGGCCGGTTGTCGAGCCGCCGATAAGCGAGCTATGATCAAACTGGTCCGTGCCGTGTCAGGCCGACCTCCTGCTCTGATTGTCCGGTGGAGAGAGTGCGGCGGCGAGATAAGGAAAAAGCTTCTTTTCGATTTCTTGCGCAGTATCTTGCAGGAGCGGGAGATAGTCCGTCGGCTCACACTGCGCGCCCTCAAGTGTGGCAACGAGCGAGATCGCGACTGATACGGACTGAGGATTCGTGATCGGCACGGCGAGACATACCAGCCCCGGTGCCATCTCGCCATTGTCGATGGCATAGCCCCGCTTGCGAATCTCGACCAACTCACGTCTCAGTTCTGCAGCAGAGGTGATCGTTGTCGGTGTCAGCCGGACGAACGGCTCACTGGCAAGGTAGGCTTCCAGCTGAAGTGGCGGAAGATGCGCAAGCAGCGCCTTGCCGATCCCCGAGCAGTAAGCCTCGAGTTGCATGCCCTCGCGCGAGATCGCATGCCCCTGCCGATCTCCGGCCTTGACGAGGTATGTCATCATATTCTCTTCGAGTATGCCGAGGTGCGTCGGTCTTCCTGTTTTCCGGAACAGCCGGTTCAGGATCGGACGGCTGACGCGCGCCGCGAACGCGCCCCAATCCTGATCCCGTCGCAAATCCGCCAGCCGCGTCAGGACAGGCCCCGCGACATAGCGCCCCCGTCCGATGCGCATCAGAAAGCCGGTTTCCTCGAATCCCGTGACCAGGCGATGCGCCGTGGACAAGGGAATGCCAGCATCCGCAGCGATCACGGAGAGCGACGATCGGCTTTCGTTCTCGATGATCCGCGCGAGGAGGGCGAGCGATTTGGCCAAGGCCCGCGGCGCGATGGTTCCAACCTGGAGCATCCTGACATTTCCCATGATGTGGGAATTAAACGCAAGGGCCGTTTGACCATTTTCGATTGGAAATCATAGTCCAGAATCATGGACAAAGATCATTCCACCACCGCGCGATTGCTGCGCGAGGCGTACAGGACCGGCCCGATCTCGCCTTTGCGGGGCATGCTGGACCCCACCGACGCGGACGGTGCCTACGCCGTCCAGTCGATCAACACCCGGCAATGGGTAGATGATGGCCGGCGACTCGTCGGGCGCAAGATCGGGCTGACCGCAAAGGCGGTCCAGACACAGCTCGGTGTCGATCAGCCCGACTTCGGCGTCTTGTTCGCCGACATGCAGATTGCCGATGGCGGCGTGCTCGATCCGACGACCGTGTTGCAGCCCAAGGCCGAGGCCGAGATCGCGTTCGTGCTGGCCCGGGACATCGACGATCCCAACGCAACAACTGAGGCGATTGCCGCGGCGATCGACCATGCGGTCGCCGCGATCGAGATCGTCGACAGCCGCATCGCCGACTGGAAAATCACCTTCGCCGACACCGTGGCCGACAATGGGTCGTCGGCCTTCTTCGTGCTCGGTTCGGAACGACGCCCGGTCGAAGGCCTCGACCTCTACAGCTGCGGCATGGTCATGGAAGTCAACGGCGCAATCGTCTCGCTAGGCGCCGGCGCGGCGTGCCTTGGCCATCCGTTCAACGCCGTGCGCTGGCTCGCGAAGACGCTTGCAGAGCGCGGCGAAGCGCTCAGGGCCGGCGACATCATCCTGTCGGGTGCACTGGGCCCCATGGTGGCACTCAATCCTGGCGACCAAGTTCGCGCGATTGTGGGCGGATTGGGCACAGCAAGCTTCACTTACGAAAAGGGCTGAATTCCATGGCAAAGACCAAGGTCGCCATCATCGGGTCGGGCAATATTGGCACGGATCTGATGATCAAGGTGATGCGGCTGTCCGAGGTGCTCGAGATGGGCGCATTTGTCGGCATCGACCCTGACTCGGACGGACTGAAGCGCGCAGAGCGCCTCGGCGTGCCCACCACCGCCGAGGGGATCGACGGCCTGGTCGCGATGCCCGCGTTCAAGGACACCGCCATCGTCTTCGACGCCACCTCGGCGGGCGCCCACCAGCATCATGACGCGGTGCTGAGGGCGCACGGCAAGACGGTGATCGACCTGACGCCGGCCGCCATCGGCCCCTACACGATCCCGCCGGTGAACGGCGACGCCAACCTCGACGAGGGCAACGTCAACATGGTGACCTGCGGCGGACAGGCGACGATTCCGATCGTGGCTGCTGTCAACCGCGTTGCGCATGTGCGCTACGGCGAGATCGTCGCGTCGATCGCCTCGAAGTCGGCTGGCCCCGGCACGCGCGCCAATATCGACGAGTTCACCGAGACGACGAGCCAGGCGATCGTGAAGGTGGGCGGCGCCGACCGCGGCAAGGCGATCATCATCCTCAACCCGGCCGAGCCGCCGCTCATCATGCGCGACACCGTCTACTGCCTCACCGACGACGCTGACCAGGAGGCGATCGCCGCCTCGGTCGAGGCGATGGTCGCCGAGGTCCAGAAGTACGTGCCCGGCTACCGGCTGAAGCAGAAGGTGCAGTTCGAGCATATCGGCTCCAACCGCCCGCTGCGCATCCCCGAGATGGACGGCGAGTTCACCGGCCTCAAGGTCAGTGTCTTCCTCGAGGTCGAAGGCGCCGCGCATTATCTGCCGGCCTATGCGGGCAACCTCGACATCATGACCTCGGCGGCCTTGAAGACCGCCGAGAAGATCGCGATCCGCAAGCGCGAAAGGATGGCGGCATGAGCTTCGATCCCAAGGCCAGCAAGCTCTACATCCAGGACGTGACGCTCAGGGACGGCATGCACGCCATCCGCCACCAATATGGCCTCGACCATGTGAAGGCGATCGCACGCGCGCTCGATGCGGCGAAGGTCGACGCGATCGAGGTGGCGCACGGCGACGGCCTTTCGGGCTCCTCGTTCAACTACGGCTTTGGCGCGCACACCGACTGGGACTGGATCGGCGCGGTCGCCGAGGTGATCAGCCACGCCAGGCTCACCACGCTCCTCCTCCCCGGCATCGGCACCGTCCATGACCTTCGCCACGCCTATGAGATGGGCGTGCGCTCGGTGCGCGTGGCGACGCACTGCACCGAGGCCGATGTCGCCAGGCAGCATATCGAATATGCGCGCGCGCTCGGCATGGACGTGTCGGGCTTCCTGATGATGAGCCACATGAACACGCCCGAGGGGCTCGCCCAGCAGGCGAAGCTCATGGAGAGCTACGGCGCGCACTGCGTCTACGTCACCGATAGCGGCGGCGCGATGACGATGGACGACGTGGCGGCGCGCTTCCAGGCCTATGACCGCGTGCTGAAGCCCGAGACCGAGCGCGGCATCCACGCGCACCACAACCTCTCGCTCGGTGTCGCCAACTCGGTCGCCGCCGTCCAGAACGGCGCGATCCGCGTCGATGCGAGCCTTGCGGGCATGGGGGCTGGGGCGGGCAATGCGCCGCTCGAGGTCTTCATCGCCGCCGCCGATGTCCATGGCTGGCAGCACGGCACCGACCTGTTTGCGCTGATGGATGCAGCGGAAGAGCTGGTCCGCCCGCTCCAGGACCGGCCGGTGCGCGTCGACCGCGAGACGCTGACGCTGGGCTATGCCGGCGTCTATTCAAGCTTCCTGCGGCATGCCGAAAAGGCAGCCGAAGAGCATGGCCTCGACACCCGAACCATCCTGGTCGAGCTCGGCCGCCGCAAGATGGTCGGCGGGCAAGAGGATATGATCGTCGACGTCGCGCTGGATATGGTACGCGGCCGCGTAGCCTGACAACGGACAGGCTCTAGAGCAGTTTCGGCTCTGTCGAACGCAGATGAGCGAAACGCGGCATGCGCGATCCATTGAACCATAGATGTGGAGGCGGCTTACGATGTCACGGTCGCAGGATCGAGGCTCGATGCAGAGCTATGTTCGGCATCTTCGCTTTGCGGTGGCGACAACGACGTGCCGAGCAACCGTTGATGCCCTGCAGCAGATGCTAAGAGAAGCTGAAGCAGGCCTTGAGAGGCAGGAAACGGCGACTGAACGCGTCTACCCCGAAACTGCTCTAGTGCATCGTCATGGCTCAACTGAGGGGTAGAGGCTGCGGAGCTTGACGCGCGCGTTGGCGGTTGTGAATTGCCATTGGACGGGTGTTGCGTCGGCATTGCGCGCCTCCTGCCACTTGTCGATGTGGCGCTTGAGCGTGTCGGCGCGGGCGATACGGCGCGCGAGGCACTGCCGGGCAAGGGCCGAGAACTCGATCTCGGCGATGTTGAGCCACGAGCCGTGTTTCGGCGTGTGGTGGATCTCGAGCCGCTCAGTTAAGCCCCGCGCCTCGGCCGGTGGGAAGGCGTCGTAGAAGCTGGCAGCCGAATGGGTGTTGAGCTGATCCATGACCAGCACGATCTTGTCCGCCTTTGCATAATGCCCCTCGATGAGGTCGCGCACGAACCACGCCCACTCGATTCGTCGCCGATGGTCGGTGACCGCCACCTGGCGCCAGCCTGCCAAGGGCTCGCACGCCAGGAACAGGCTGGCGGTGCCATTGCGGGTATAAACATGATCGAAGCGCTCGGCAGAGCCGGGCCGCAGGGGCAATGGCTCGCGGGTTTCGCCGATCAGCTGCTTGAACGTCTCGTCGAGGCAGACGACCGGCCGCTGCGGATCATAGGGACGGTGGTAGACCTCGAGCACGTCCTCCATGTGACAGGCGAACTCGGCGGACTGCTTGTCGGGGATGCACCACATGCGCCGCCGGTGCGGATGCAGGGCGTTCTTTTTTAAGCGCCTGCCGCACCGTCTCGTGGCTCAGATGATCGGCATAGGCGAGCTCGACCATCTGCCGGGCAAGCAGGCGCAGCGTCCAGCGGCCGCGCCCGTCAGGCGGGCTCGAGCAGGCGAGCGCGATCAGGTGCGCCTCGGCGTCGCCGTCGAGCTTGCGCGCATAGAGGCGCTTGCCACAGCGATAAGGGCTGAGGGCGGCCGCCAGCCCTTCCTCGACAAAGCGCTGACGCAGCCGCTCGATGGTCGCGACGCTGATGTCGAGCGCCTCGGCGATGTGCGTGTCGGACCAACCCGGCCCCGCGATGTCGGCTTTGAGGAGCACCTGGGCGTGGCGGAGTTTGCGAATATCGGCCTTGCCGCGCGCCAGGAGCTGGGCGAGCTCGGCACGCTCCTCCGCCGTCAGCGTCACCCGGTACTTCTTGTTCATGACCAGCCTCCTGCATCCAGCAAGCCGCCGCTCATGACCACAACGCCCAAACCCTCACTTCAGCCCCGACAAAGCACTAGGGGAGGATACCAGGATGAGTGGCTCCGAGACGGGCAGCTATGCCGAGGTCTACCGGCGGAGCATCGATCGGCCGGAAGAATTCTGGATGGAGGCTGCGCGCGCGGTCGACTGGACGGTTACGCCGACCCGTACGGCTGATGCCGAGCCGGACGGAACCTGGCACTGGTTCCCGGACGGCAGGCTCAACAGCTGCTACAACGCGGTCGACCGGCATGTCGCAGCCGGGCGCGGCGCGCAGATCGCCCTGATCCACGACAGCGCGATGACGGGTGCCGTCCAGCGCTTCTCCTATGCGCACTTGTTGGATGAGGTGGCGCGCGTCGCAGGCATGATGGCCAGCCACGGCGTCGGCGTCGGAGACCGCGTCCTGATCTACATGCCGATGGTGCCCGAGGCCGTGTTTGCCATGCTTGCCTGCGCCCGCCTCGGCGCCGTTCACTCGGTCGTCTTTGGCGGGTTTGCTGCCGCCGAGCTCGCAAAGCGCATCGACGATGCGGCGCCGGGGCTGGTGATGGCCGCCTCGTGCGGGCTGGAGCCCGGTCGCGTCGTGGCTTACAAGCCGCTGCTCGACGAGGCGATTTCGCTCGCGACGTACAAGCCCCGCCACTGCATCGTGCTGCAGCGACCGCAATGCCATGCTTCGCTGCAACCCGGCCGCGACCTCGACTGGGCCGAGCAATTGGCCGGCGCGCCGGCGGTCGGCTGCGTCGCTGTCGCCTCGGGGGACCCGCTCTACATCCTCTACACATCCGGCACGACCGGCAACGGATCTTTCGTGCGACTGACACGACATACTATTGTCGATCCGGGCCAGCTTCGCGAGCATCTGAAGAAAGTAAGGGCCGCGGGCCATGCAATCGACGATCGCGAGATTGCCCCGGATCTCTACTGTCTGGCGGTTCCCATCGTGCAACCCGATCGATCCGTTACGCTGGCCCTATCCGTTTCGAGCATCGATCAGGGAAAGTTCGAAAAATCCTTCGATGCGCTGCTTAAGAAGCTTACGCAAACGGCCGAACAAATAGCGAGACGTCTGCGAGATTGAGATTTCGAAGACCTGCATGCTCGATTGGGAAAGCTGAAGCTCTGTTGGGTGGTGACACTGTTTCGAAGCGGCCGCTTGCATTATGCGAGCCGCTAATTCGCCCCGCCACGCTTTCCGCCAGCCAGCTCGACCAGGCGCGCATCCTTGCGGGTGATCGCCGCCAGTTCCAGCGCCTGCGTGCCCGGAGTCACGCGCGTCAGCTCGACGAAACGCCCCTCCGCCTTCGAGACGATCTTCTGTGTGACGACCAGGATGTCAGCCCTCGCCGGGACGATCCCTGCCGTCCGTGATGCCGCCGCGAGGATGCCCGCGAGATCGTCGCCGGGCTCGACCTCGCTCATACTGTGAGCGGGAAGATCTGGATCATCGCGCGGCGATCGCCCCTCAGTCTACCGGATCGATCAGCGTCCCGGTGATCCGGATGCCCGCGCCGTCAACCTGATAAGTCTTGTTGAGGAAGATGAGGATCGAGGTCAGCGCCTCGGCCGCCGCGGAGTTGACCAGCGCGCCGCCGTGCAGCCCGCGCAGGCCCATCTGTTCTGCCAGACCGATCACCTCGGCGCGTGCGGCCTTGTCGTCGCCGAACACCAGCACGTCGCAGTCGACATCCGCATCGGTGATGAGCGTGTGCGCGGCGACATTATGGAAGGCGGAGACCAGCGTCACCCCCTCGCCCAGCAGCGACTGCGCGCGCATGGCGGCGCTTCCTTCGACGGGAAGCTGGACGCGCATCACCTTGGGCGGCACCAGCGGCACCGTCGTGTCGATGACGATCTTGCCCGCGACATGCGGCGCGATCCCGGCCAGCGTCGCTCCTTGCGCCGCGAACGGCACGGTGACGATGACAATGTCGCAGGCGGCGGCCGCATCGGCATTGGCCGCCCCCGTCAGATCGAAGCCCAGCTCCTCCGCCGCTTTCGCCGCGCTCTCCGACGAACGCGAACCGATGACGACCCGGCGCCCCGCCTTCGCTAGCCGCCGCGCGATCGCCGCGCCCAGATTGCCGGTGCCGCCGACAACGGCAACGCTCTTCAGATCGGTCATCCTATTCTCCTGCAGGGATTTGTGTATCGGCCCGCACGGGCGCGTAGAGGGTCGTGCGCTGGCGGGCGTGGCGTCCGGCCAACGCGGCCAGCGCCGCCATCCGCTCGGGATCGCAGAGCTGCCCGTTCTGGCCGCCCGCCGCGCGGGTGATCGATTCGTCCATCAGCGTGCCGCCCAGATCGTTGGCGCCAGCCCGGAGCGCCGCGACCGCGCCCTCACCGCCGAGCTTGACCCAGCTCGCCTGGATGTTGGGGATCAGCGGATGGAGCGCCAGCCGCGCGACGGCGTGCATCAGCAGCGTCTCGCGCGCACTCGGGCCGGAGCGGGCGCGACCCTTGCGCCAGATCGGCGCCTCCATGTGGACGAAGGGCAGCGGTACGAACTCGGTGAAGCCGCCTGTCTCCTCCTGAAGGTCACGGACGAGCAGCAGATGGCGCGCCCAATGCTCGTAACCCTCAACATGGCCGAACATGATCGTCGCGGTCGTGCGCAGGCCGACGCGGTGGGCCGTCCGCATCACCTCCAGCCACTGGGCGGTATCGACCTTGTCTGGGCAGATGATCGCCCGAACCTCGTCGTCGAGGATCTCGGCGGCGGTGCCGGGCAGGGTGGAGAGTCCGGCCTGCTTCAGCCGCGTCAGATAATCCTCCAGCGGCAGGCCGAGCGTCGCGGCGCCATGCGTCACTTCCAGCGGCGAGAAGGCGTGGATGTGGATCGACGGTGCCGCCGCGCCCACCGCGCGGAGCACGTCGAGATAAGTGTTGCCATCATAATCGGGGTGGATGCCGCCCTGCAGACACACCTCGGTCGCATCGCGCTCGACCGCCTCGGCCGCGCGGCGGCCCACTTCCTCCAGGTCCAGGCGATAGGCCGGTCCGCGCTCGGCCTTGGTGCTGCCCTTGGAGAAGGCGCAGAAGCCGCATTTGTAGAGACAGATGTTGGTGTAGTTGATGTTGCGGTTGATGACGAAACTCACCGCTTCGCCCGCCACTTCGCGGCGCAAGGCATCGGCGGCATCGGCGACCAGTGCGACATCCGGCCCATCCGCCTCGAACAGCCGCACGATATCGGCGGAGGCAAGACGGTCGCCCGCCGTTGCGCGGCTCAGGATAGCGCGCAGACTGTCTGAGCGCACGGTTTTACCCGAGACGCGCTCCACTGGCATCGGCTCGCCGGTACCGGGGTGCCAGCCATCGACGACCGGTAGCCCGCGCGCATCGACCGAACGCCGCACCACCCTGGCCAGCGCCGGATCGAGCCAGCGATCGGGATCGCGCGCGAAGGCGGGACCGATCGCCAGCCGCTCACGCAGCACCCGCCCGGCGGCGGCGGTCGCTTCTTCCAGCGCATCCAGATGCGGCCACGGCGCCTCAGGGTTCACATGGTCGGGGGTCACCGGCGATACGCCTCCCCAGTCGTTTACGCCCGCGCGCAACAGCGCCGCCAAATCCTCGGGCCCGTGGAGGTTGGGCGGCGCCTGGATGGTCATCTGCGGCCCCAGGATCAGCCGGGCAACCGCGATCGTCCAGAGATGCTCCTCCAGCGAGGGCTCGGGATGCCGGGTCATCCGCGTGCCGGGTTTGGCACGGAAATTCTGGATGATGACTTCCTGGATATGCCCGTACTCGCGGTGCAGGTCGCGGATCGCGACCAGTGCCTCCACGCGTTCGGCGCGCGTCTCGCCGATGCCGATCAGCAGCCCGGTGGTGAACGGCACGCCAGCCCGCCCCGCCGCCGCGATCGCCGCCAGCCGGCGTGCCGGCAGCTTGTCCGGCGAGCCATGGTGGGGTCCGCCCTTTGCCGACAAGCGATCCGAGGTCGTCTCAAGCATCAGCCCCATCGAGGCGGAGACCGGGCGGAGCGCGGCATAGTCCGCATCGTCCATCAGCCCCGGGTTGAGGTGCGGCAGCAGGCCGGTCTCCGTCAGCACGGCTTCGGCCATCTCGCGCAGATAGGACAAGGTGGTCGGATGGCCCAGCCCGGTCAGCGCCGCCCGCGCAGCGCCGTAGCGCGCCTCCGGCCGGTCCCCCAGAGTGAACAGTGCCTCCCGGCATCCCGCTGCCACCCCTGCGCGTGCGATCGCCAGCACCTCGTCGCGCGATAGATAGGCCTGGCCGATCTTCCGAGGCGTGGTCGCAAAGGTGCAATAATGGCACACGTCCCGGCACAGCTGGGTCAGCGGAATGAACACCTTGCGCGAATAGGTGACGATAGCACCTGGCCCAGCGAGGGTCATTTCGTTCGATCTTTGCATTAGATCAGAGATGCCGAGATCGAGGAATTCTATTGCCATAATAGATATTTTACCGCTTTCGGGTTATGCGTATCTTAAGTTCCGGATGGCAGTAGACCCAGATGGAGTGGCAGCTGTTTAAAGCCTGCATCCTGATGCCGGGTCACTGTGGTTCGACCTTCCGAATTGTTGTTCGATCTGAGACGGAAACCCTTAGACAGTAGCGGCGATATTGCTTGAGAAACGTTCAGCCAAGCCCGTTCCGCCGGCGGCACGGCTGAAGCCTCGGACGCCGATACCGCCGTCAAAGTTCAGAAGTGCACCCGTTGCCGGAATGTTATCACGCCTAGAAGCAAAGAGTACAAAGGCCCCAGCGTAGTCGTCTGCGTTCGCAACTGTCTCAAGTGGCAGAACTTTTGAGAGAAGTTCCGCTAGCGGAATGCTGGAGATGCTGGTAGCGGCGAGGTCGAGCGACGCGGGACCCCGCAGGTCACTCCCTCCTATGCCCCCCGGCGCCACGCCGTTTACGCGTATTATCGGAGCGAGTTCGAAGGCTAGCTGACGGACCAATCCAACGACCGCGTGCTTCGTGGCCGTGTAGAGCGGGCCACCGCCGTCAGGATAGAAGCCAGCATTCGAAATGGTAAAAATCATGCTGCCTCGGCTCTGCACCAGGGCCGGAAGGCAGGCCTTTGCAGCGAGAAGATAGCCCTTCACATTGATCTGAAACATCTCATCAAACGCGGAATCAATGCGATCTTCAGGTAAATCTACGAGCGCCGTGCCATAATCCCATATGCCTGCGTTATTGATCAGGCAATCAAGCTTTCCGAAGCGAGATAGGCAGATTTCAACCGCGCGCTTGTGATCGCTGATCGTACGCACATCCCCAACAACTCCTATCACGCGTTCCGGGTAGCTCGCCTCCAGTTCACGCAATCTGTCGAGCGACCGATCCAAAACGAGGGCGCAAGCGCCTTCGGCCACGAAACGATCAACGATCGCACGACCGAGGCCCGATGCCCCGCCGGTTATGAAGGCCACTTCGCCCTTTAGCTGCATAATCTTGTCCTTGGTCTCTAGATGCTGCGCTCGCAAACACGCAGGCGCGTGAGGAGTAGCGAAGTATTACTCTGCCAGGGCGGCACCGCCATCGAAGTCGATGAGAACGTCTTCGCCTTCGATACGTACCGGAAACGTCTTAAGCGGCTCCCAAGCAGGAGCGGCCAAGGCCCTTCCGGTACGCACGCAAAATTTTGCCCAATGAAGTGTGCATTCGACGACCTCTCCATCGAGATAGCCATCAGCAAGGGACCAGTCCCCGTGCGTGCAGCGATCTTGTGTGGCGAAAATCTCGCCTCCGACTTTATACAATGCGACCGCCTCGGGTTCAGCGTCAATTTTGCGCGCCTCTCCCTCGGGCACATCCGCGTAAGCACAGACTCTAATAAACGGCATCTTTCCGACCTTTAGAACAGTATAGAGAGATTATTTGAGTTGATCGTGCTCTGATCGATCAGAATGATACGCTTTCCAATTCCGAAGCCGATCCCATCTGCGCGTCGTCGGAGTATGTCCCGGCGCTCGCCGGCAAATAAATCTACCTGGCTCTCTAATCTATTGCGATAGACAAAGAAGGCGGAACTCACCTCATACACGTCATCAGAATCCAAGGTATTCACAATGACATTAGAGACGATATGTCTGGTCCGGGAGGCCGGATTCTCTGACCAGCCTACGTCCGAAAGCAACTTGCGAAGGCGCCCTTTCATCGTTTTAATATCGTCGTCGAAGTGCGCGAACTCATTGTCGCCCGAGAATTCGAGCGCTCCCTCGCGTTGTATACGACTCGTACGAAGCGGCATAAAGTAGCGGATATCATCATCCAATAACGCAAACCACTCCTTGAACTTTCTATTATCAAGAAGCCACGCCTCTCTATAATAGAATTGTTCAATCTCGTGCTGAACCTGAACATCTACATTTGAGATTTGAGGCCGAAGTTGCATACCTTGACCACTATTGCGGTCATTTTTACTAAGATCCGCTGCCTCTGTGGTCACTTTCATTTTGCCACCTCGATCGATTTTCCACATTGGCCCGGGGCGGTCAGTCCGCTCCGCCTATGCAAAGCGGCCGACATGTCGGAGCGTGTCATCATATCAGACCAGTGCTGATAGAAGCCCCGTGCGGCTTCCTCACTGTAGACGTAACTGATGCGGCCGGGATAGTCAGGATGGTCGGTGCGCCATTGACCCAACCCAAGTTGAGCATTCAAGGTCTGATTCCGAGCCATATGCCCGCGGAGCACGCGCTGAATCTCAACCCAGTTCTCACCGTCGTCTTGTTCGAACACCCCGCCCGCCGAGAAGGTCCGGATCGTTTGTCGCCGATACTCCTCCTTGATCTCATCAGGCGCATCGGCATCGACGACGGTAAATGCCCAAACCTCAATCTCTCCGGGACCGCGGGGGTGCCATGTTCGCACGGTGTTGATGCCGGGCAAAAAGGAGCAGGTCGGAAAGATCGTCATATGTTGAGCCATTAGCTGGCATGCACGCTCTGCTGATCCCAATCGACGTCGAGCGGCCTCGGCGGCTGGACTATCGGTCCAATATTCCGTAACGCGCGGGCCCATGATCGCCTGAAGCATCGCCGGTTCCGCAACATAGAAACCCGTTCCATGCCCTCCCCCGTCCGAGCGAAACTGGAAGCCGGCGGTGGGGATCTGGACGTTCCCAAGCTCGACATCCTCTGGCAAGCCGGCCATAATTCCAGATAAATGCGACACCGTACCCGCATGGTACATATCGCTACAGAACTGCTCCGCCGCGAACTTCCAGTTACACGGAATCACCCATTTCTGAATCCCCCCTATTGCTTCTGTACCGGTTTCAGATCGGTCGAGCATATGGTCCAGATAAAACGCGGCGTCGCCTAAGTAGGCGTCGAGGTCGCTCGCGTCTTGGTCCCAGTTCGCGAAGATTAGCCCTTTGTATGTCGCGACGCGAGCCTGGAGCGGGCTCCATTCTGCCTTATCGAGCACGCCATAGCCTTGGCTTTCGAAGGGGACATTCACGAGCTTTCCGCTGATATCATATGCCCAGCCGTGATAGCTGCACGTAAATGCCCGAGCATTGCCAGCGTCCGCCCGGCAGATACGCATGCTCCGGTGGCGGCATTGATTTAAAAAAACCCGTAAGCTTGCGTCCTTCTGGCGCACAAGGATGACGGGATCCTCTCCCATGTAGGTGGCAAGATAGTCGCCTGGTTTAGGAACATGCGTCTCGTGGCCCAGAAGCAACCAAGACCGGCTGAATATCCGATCAAGCTCGCGTTCATAAAGGAGCGTGTCCGTATAAATCCGTGGGTCGATGAGGCCTCGCTCCTCATCAAAAAGCGATCTGATTTGCTCGTCCGTCCAACCTCCGACGGTATTCGCGCTCGTTTGTCCACTCACATACTCTCTCCTTCGCGTCGGCCTCTTTAACTCGTGGCGGCCGATGAGGGATTAACCTTAGGCCGCAGTGTGCCATCAGGGGGCGATGTATTTCCGTCCTGCCGTTCCCGTCTTTCGGTCGGCAACAACGCGCTGTCGCGCAGGAAAGAATAGGACGAGAATATATGCTGCTCCAACGCTAGCACTGCGCGGTCGGCATCACGTGCTAGTGCCGCATTGAAAATCTCGCCGTGCTCGTCGTGAACAACGCGTCCAGGGTTGGGGCGCTCGCTCGCCAGAATACGGCGATAACGCTCGGAGTGGAGATAAAGGATGCCGTCGAAACGACGAAACCACGGCGAAGGGTATGCGGCAACGAGCGCTACGTGGAACTCCCGATTGCGGCCTTCCCAATCAGGAAATGCACCAGACGGGTCCGCCTGAAGGCGTTGCTCCGCCAAGGTCAGCCGATGGAACGTGTCGACAACGCGTCCCTCCCATAGGTCATCGCCATGTTCTATCGAATATCGAAGTGCGGTACCCTCGAGCAGCATTCTCAGTCTGGTTAGATCACCCAAGTCGCTTAACGAGAGAGGGGCAACGCGGAAACCGCGCTGAGACTCCAGCACAACGAGCCCGTCCGAAACGAGTAGCGATAGTGCCTCGCGGATCGTCCCGACGCTCACGCGATACATCTCGCTTAAGGTATGAAGCCGTAGCTTAGCGCCCGACTCGTGACGCGAATGAACGATGTCAACTCGGAGCTTCTGGTAGGTCGACTCTATAGAGCTACGCGGAAGCGGCTCATCACTACCTATCGCCGAAGCGTCGGTGTTCGCCGTTTGCATTGCCCGAAGGCGCTCGGCCGGCTGGAAAGGGGATGTCGTCATGCCATCCTTGTAAGAATTTCGAACGAGTCATGCAATGTCGAAATTTTCGTTGCCAATCTACATTTCTCGGAATAGTGGTCAACTAATCCTGCTCGGGTTTGTGATTCGGGAGGTAGCGTGAGGCGCTTCAGTAACGGCGACGAAACGGACAGGTTTCATGAAGGATGGCTGCCATGGCCCGAGCGTAATCCGGTCGTTTTAGTGACCGGTCAGACAACTTCTCCGGTCAATAGCGATTTGATCTTCACAACTCGGCGGTTCAGCTCGCGCTGCAAAGTTATAAAAAGCTAGGGAGGGGATTATGATGAAGACGATGGGTGCACTCTCTTTAAAAGTTCTGAGGATCTCACCGCTGGCGATCGCGCTTGTCGCCGCAGCTCGTGTTGACGCACAGGTAACGGTGCCTGCGTCTCAGGATCCCGGACAATCTCAAGCATCTGTCCCCGATGACTCAGACGCGCTTGGTGATATAGTTGTTACAGCCCAGAAAAGAGAGCAGGCTTTAAACGACGTACCGATGTCGATATCTGCGTTATCAGGAGATCAACTCGCGAAGTCCGGAGTTTCGGATATACGAGACTTGGTGAAGCTGGTCCCAGGATTTAACTACACGGAGAGTGCCTTTGGTACGCCGGTCTATACGCTGCGCGGGATAGGTTTCTACGAGACCTCATTGGGCGCCAAGCCGACTGTTAGTGTCTACGTCGACGAGGTACCGCTTCCTTTTTCTGTCCTAACTCGAGGCGCCACACTGGACCTGCAGCGAGTGGAGGTGTTGAAAGGGCCTCAAGGAACCCTATTCGGGCAAAACGCGACGGGCGGGGCAATAAATTACATTGCCGCTAAGCCAACCTCAAGTTTCGAAGCGGGCGTCGATGGCAGCTATGGACGCTTCAACGCGATCGATCTCGGCGGCTTCATAAGTGGTCCCCTCAGCGACACCCTTTCGGCCCGGCTTTCCGTTAAGACCGAGCAGGGTGGCGCCTGGCAGCGCAGCTACACGCGAGATGACGAGCTCGGTGATCGAAACTTTACCACTGCCAGACTCCTCTTTGACTTTCGCCCGAGCGATACCCTGCGCTTCGAGCTGAACCTCAACGGCTTCTTGGACAAAGGCGATGAGGTAGCGGCTCAACTCCTGCAGGTTATTCCCTTCACCCCTGCCGTTGCACCATTGGTGCCACCAGAGCTCTATGCATATCCAGTGGCGCCCCACGACAATAGGGCTGCAGACTGGACACCCGCTGTGGATCCAAGCCGCAATCATCGCTTCTTGCAGGCATCTCTACGCAGCGAAGTTGACCTGACGGACAATCTAAAGATCACCTCAATCAGCGCATATTCCGACTACCGACATCGCCAGAGCATCGATCCAGACGGCGTGTCTCTGAGAAATTACAGTTACAGAACAACGGGTGATATTACTTCCTTCTCTCAGGAGTTGCGTGTTGAAGGTAAGATTACAGATAGTCTGAATGCTATCGTCGGCGCTAATTACAATCGCGAGAATGTATTTCAGCGTGACAACGAGGGGCCATATGATCAGAGCGGGCCTGCGTTTCAGCTTACCGCGTTTCCCGGAGTTCCGCCGTTCTTTACCTATTACCAGCAGTCAAAGCAGAAATTCCGGACGGCTGCGGCATTCGCGAATCTTGACTTCGACGTAACGAGCACAATCACGTTGCATGCCGGCGCGCGGTATACGGACGCTCGAATAGGCTTCAACGGATGCACGTATGACGACGGAACAGCTGACGGAGCTGGGCTCCGCCTGGGCATTCAGGCGCTGGCCAACCTGATCCGCGGCAGCGTCGGATTGCCGTCGATCGTTGTTCCCGTCGGCGGTTGTATCGTTCTAGATGGAAATACACTGGCTCCAGTGGACCCAGTTCGTAACCGGTTGAATCAGAAGAACGTGTCTTGGCGCGGGGGCGTGGATTACAAGCCGAACGACAGCACCCTGATGTACTTCAATGTGAGCCGTGGCTATAAGTCCGGAAGCTTCCCGCTCCTATCGGCGACGGACGTCAACCAGTTCAACCCCGTATCCCAGGAGTCGGTTACGGCGTACGAGCTTGGCGGCAAGGTGTCTCTGTTCGATCGCAAAGCGCAGGTTAACGCAGCGGTATTCTACTACGACTATAGGAACAAGCAGCTCAAGGGTCGGGTGGTAGCCACGCCAAACGTATTTGGCCCGCTTGAGGCGCTTATCAATGTTCCGAAGTCGTCCATAAAAGGTGCTGAAATACAAATATTGCTCGCCCCTGCGCGGGGCGTTCGGATCAACCTCGGCGGCACTTATATCGACAGCAAAATCAAGGGCGATTTCCTTAACATAACGTCGTACGGCGATGCGGGGAACTTCGGTGGTGAGCCGTTTCCCTACACTCCGAAGTACCAGCTAAGCTCGGATTTCGAATATCGGTGGTCGGTCGGTCAAGGGCTCGAGGCGTGGCTGGGCGCCAATGTCGCCTACCAAGGAAAGACCAATGCGGCGTTCGGGCGGTTGCCTGTGTTGGCTATCGATGCTTACACGTTAGTTGACTTCAGGGCCGGCATTTCGAGCGAGCAAGCAAAATGGTCGGCAACCGCTTTCCTGCGTAACGCCTTCGACAAGTACTACTGGAGCAATGCAACAAAGGTACTTGATACAACGGTGCGTTACGCTGGCCGGCCGCGGACCTTTGGGCTGAGTCTTTCGTACCGCTATTGACGTAAGCCCGCCCGCATCACTTGTCGTCTATCATAAATGCAGGAGTACTTCCGTGCAGCCAAGCATCGATCTCCGCTTACGGGCAATGATCAAGGCCATGAAGGAGTCGATCGCTCCGGCGATCGATCCCTCAAATCAGACAGCTTTGGAGCAAGCCAAAGTTGTGGCTGGCTCGCTGGATCTCATTCGTCAGCAGATAGACTACGTCCATTGGTTCGAGGCGGTCGACGTTCTCGCACACGCCGCTCTGATCGAGGCCCTTACCGAAGTCGATGCAAATAGTGTGTCTGCGACGATTCAGGCTGACGCGGCTGACGCTAAAACGCTGCCCGCCCGTTGGCAATGTTCGCTCGCAACGCTCCGCGACGCAAACAACGCGTTGCGGGAATCGATTGCGGGGCTGACGGCTGACTTTGCCGCCTGCGAAGACCCTGACATACGTTCCCGTGTCGCCGGGATCATAATCAGACATGAAGAGGATCAACTCCGCCGCGAGCGGGCATTTGTTGCTCCCACCGGCTTCGATGTGTTTCCCGAGAGCTTGCTACCCTTGGAGAAGGTTCTCGAGATACCGGGACAGTTTAGCATCAAGGCTGAGCGACATAGCTGATTGGCGAGGGCTTGGAGATACTGATGATCGATATTCGAAATTCGCCACCTGCTGACTGGATTACCAGCATCCGGGCCCGCTTTCCGACCGAGCGGACAGTGGACAGCGCACTGACCCGGAAGCTTGAGCAACGGACCTGCCCGAGTGAAGATTGGACACGCGAAAGGGATATTGCAACGGGACTGCGGGACCTAATTTCTAGGCAAACTCCAGATCCATTTACCATCCGAGGGCTTCGCCCGCTCTCTGGCGGCGCCTCCAAGGAACAGTATGTTTTCGAGTTAGATTGGACCTACCATGGTGAACGCCGCACTGGCGAACGGATGGTCCTAGCCCGCGACCCTGTCGAATCTATCGTCACCACCGAAAGAACGCGTGAGTTTCAGCTGCTCAAGGCAGTTAAGAGCGACATCCCGGTTCCTCCTCCATATTGGGAGGATGGTGCAGGAGCACATCTAGGGCGGCCCTCGATCGTCTGTGGCTTCGTTGAGGGCGTGCAGAAGCCGCCGACGGGCACCAGCAATGTGACGGGCATTGGAGTACAGTTTGACGCGGAACATCGAGCTGCACTCGGTCCGCAGTTTATAGATTACCTGGCCCGTATCCATACGCTGGATGTCCAGGGGGCCGATTTGTCATCCTTTGACATCCCGAGTGTAGGCACGACCGAAGACATCGATCGGCAGATAAATTGGTGGGCTCGGGTTTGGGAGGAAGATCGGCTCGAGGCTGTTCCGCTTATGAACCTCGCGGAACAGTGGCTGAGGCGTAATCGCAAGCCGCTGGACTTCGTTTCTCTGGTACACGGTGACTATAGAACAGGAAACTTCCTTTTCGATCCGGTGAGTAAGCGCATTACCACGATTCTCGATTGGGAACTGGGTTTCTTCGGAGATCGGCATTTCGATTTAGCGTGGGCAACAATGCCTTTGTTCTGCACTCCCGATGAGAGCGGTGCCCCGCTGTGTTCGTCGCTCTATGCTCTCGATGACTTTTTACGGAATTATGAGCGGGCCAGTGGAATGCCTATCGATGAGGAACGCTTTGAGTACTACCGAATATTCGCGCATTGGCGTGCAATCGCCATGACGCTAGGCGCCGGGCTTCGCGCTGCCGATGGATCAAAAACACATCAAGATGTCGTGCTGGCATGGTTCGGGGGCATTAGCTATCCGTTCTTAGAGTCGTTACGACAAATTCTTGGAAATGTTCACTTTGTTTCGTCAGTAAATGGCCAGCCTGAAGAAGACTCCGTTGAGATTGATTCTATGCTGCCTAAAACATGAGTGTTGTCCAATAATACGGTAAACTCGACGAAGAGACATGACAATGACTGACATGAGTACAGACGTATTAAACGCCTACATCCTGCCTGGTCGCGCCTCGGATGCGCGTGTGGGCCTCGCGCAGGCGCAAGAAGGGGAGAGAATTGGGCTTGGCGGGATTTTCTTGTCAGAACGCTGGGACACGAAAGAACTTGGATCTGTAATGGGGGCCCTGACGCAGGCCACCGACCGGGTGCAACTGGTCGCAGGAATCACACATTTTGGAACCCGGCATCCTCTTGTACAAGCAGGCATGAGCGCCACGCTACAAACACTCAGCGGCGGTCGTTTTGTTTTAGGATTTGGGCGGTCATTTCCACCTCTTTTCCGTAAAATGGGCATACCTGTTCTCAATAATGAGGGAATGGCAGATCACGTCGGTATCCTTCGACAGCTATGGGCTGGCAAGACGGTGTCCTATGAGGGCCCAGCGGGAAACTTTCCAGAGATGCAGCTTCCCCAAGCGTGCGATAATCCGCCTCCAGTCATTTTGGGAGCCGTCGGTCCCAAGACGCTCGCGTTGGCAGGTGCGCATTTCGACGGAGTGGTCCTGCATCCGTTTCTAACTACGGAAGGTGTCGCTCGTTCGACACGAATCGTCCGTGAGGCGGCGGAGCAGGCTGGACGTGATCCACATAAGATCACCGTCTATGCAATCGTGGTAGCGGCGCCCGACACGCTATCCCCTGAAGAGCGCTCCAACGTTCTCGAGGCGCGTGCCGTGTCTTACTTCATGCATCACGAAATTGGATTGCCCATTATCAAGATGAACGGCTGGGACCAAGCGCCTATAGATCAAATTGTCGCGACAGGTCTAAGTCGATTGGAATTTGGCCAGAGCGACGTCGCGGAATCGCGCCGGCTCCTTGCGGAGGCCGCTAGTTTGATCCCCCGACACTGGTTCGCCAGCGGAGCCGCCATCGGGAATGTTGACCAGTGCGCAACCCGTCTCGGGGAGTATCTCGCTGCGGGTGCCGATCAAATCTTGCTTCATGGCACCACTCCCGACCAACAGGGGCCACTCGTGGAAGCATTTGGGTCACTTCGGCGAAGCGCACATAGCTGAGGGCTCACTTGCGGATCTCGGAAGAGGGCACCGGTATCAGATGGCGCTGATCTGCATATTAGGCTCGAAGGAGAAAAAAGATGGCGATCAGAACGGCGTATTTCGGGCTTGAGGTAGCTAGCTTGGATGCATGGGAACGTTATGCGGGGTTGATCGGTCTCGGCGTCGAGCGGTCGAGGGATGGGCTGTTCTGCCGGATTGACGAGAAGGCCCGACGCTTCCACTTTGTGGAAGGACCAGCCGACGATATTGCCTGGATCGGTTGGGACGCCGGTAACCAAGAGAGCTTCGATCATCTGCGCTCACACCTCAAGAGCCTTGGTATTGCCACGCAAGATGGCGACGAGGCCTCCGCCCGGTTGCGGAAGGTGGACCGGTTTTTCCATTTCGTCGGGCCTGTCGGAGCCCGGCACGAGATCGCGCTCGGTCTGGAAGATGCGGGCTTCCCGTGCATTTCGGACAAGGTCCCGCATGGTTTCGTGACGGGCGACCTGGGCATCGGCCATGTCGCCTTCAACTCGAACGACCACAAGGGCGACGAGAAGTTCATGCGCGATGCGCTGTTCGCGCAGCTGTCCGACTATATCTACCAGCCGTTGCCCGACGGTAGCACGATGCATGCCTCGTTCCTGCACACCAGCCCGCGTCACCACTCGATCGCCTTCGCTGAGGGGCTGGGAGGAGGCAGCAAGCTGCATCATTTCGAGCTTGAGATGAATAGTCTGGAGGATGTCGAAAGGGCTTATGAACGCGTTCAGGCCGCCGGGATCGCCATCGGACTGACGCTCGGTCAGCATTCCAACGACCGGATCGTGTCCTTCTACGCTTACACGCCGTCCAAATTCATGATGGAAGTAGGGTATGGCGGCCTCAGAATCGATGACGAGGAAAGCTGGGAGCCGGTGATCCATGACCGCATCAGCGAATGGGGCCACGAGTTCCAGGCCGCCTGAATGCGGGAGGAGAAGGACGTGTTGCCGGGCTTGATGCAGGATGCTCCACTGAGCATTGTCGACATTTTGCGCTTTGCCTCGGTGGCGCATGGCGAGCGCGAGATCGTGTCCAAGAATATCGATGAGCCGATATGGCGCTATGATTACGCCGGGGCTTGGGCGCGCACAGCGCAGGCGGCGCATGCGCTCGCGCGGCTGGGCGTGGCGCCCGGCGACCGGGTGAGTTCGCTGGCGTGGAATACGCACCGGCATTTCGAGCTGTTCTTCGCGGTGCCGGGCATGGGGGCGGTACTGCATACCGCCAATCCGCGCCTGCCCGACGACCATCTGGTCTTCACCATCAATCATGCGGGCAGCAGAGTGCTGCTTCTCGATCGCAACATGGTTGAGATTGTCGCTCGGATCAGGGACCGGCTCGAAACGGTGGAGCATTACGTGGTGCTGAGCGATGCCGGTCGCGCGGTCGATGGCTGGGGCTGTTATGAGAGCCTGATCGTCACCGAGGCCCAAGATTATGAGTGGCCCCGGCTGGACGAGAATGCGGGCGCGTTCCTGTGCTACACTTCGGGCACGACGGGCGATCCCAAGGGCGTGCTCTACTCGCACCGCTCGGTCGTGCTGCACGCACTGGCTGCGGGGTTGAGCGGCGCCCTCAACTTCTCCGCATTCGACGTGGTTATGCCGTGCCAGTCTCTCTATCACGCGACTGCCTGGGGCCTGCCCTTCGCTGGTGCGATAAACGGCGTGAAGTTCGTCTTTCCCTGTGACAGGTTCGACGGCGCCAGCCTGCAGCAGCTCATCGTAAGCGAGGGCGTCACATTCTCGGGCGGCGTGCCGACGATCTGGACTTTGTATCTCGATCATCTGGCGCGCACGGGAGAAACGCCGGGCAGCTTGCAACGGGTAATCATCGGCGGTTCGGCCGTGCCACGCGACATGGCGGTGGCGTTCGACGAGCTCGGCGTCGCCGTGCAGCAGATCTGGGGCATGACCGAGACCAGTCCGCTCGGCGTCGTCTCCACGCCGACACCTGCGCTGGCGGCGCTGGGCAAGGACGAGGAGAACGAAACCATCTGGACCCGGCAGGGCCGGATGATGTTCGGCATCGAGATGAAGGTCGTCGATGAGGACGGCAACGGCCTGCCGCACGATGGTGAGACATCAGGCACATTGATGGTCCGCGGACCCTGGGTTCTGGAACGCTACTACCGCGCCGAAGGACCGGCGATCGATGCCGACGGCTGGTTCGACACGGGCGACATATCCACCATCGACCGGTTCGGCTTCATGCGTATCACCGATCGCAAGAAAGACGTGATCAAGTCGGGCGGGGAATGGATCAGCTCGATCGATCTGGAAAATATCGCCGCCGGGTGCCCAGGCGTGAAGGTGGCCGCCGTGGCCGGCGTACATCATCCCAAATGGGAGGAACGGCCGATCATGCTGGTCGAACCTCATGCAGGCAGCAATGTCACCTGCGAAGACATGGCGGAATGGCTGGAGCCGCGCATCGCCAAATGGTGGATGCCCGACCGCATCATCATCGACACCGTGCCGCTCACCGCGACGGGCAAGATCGACAAGAAGGCAATTCGCGACCGATATGGCCAGGTGCTGAGCAAACCGGCCATCTGAAGCGGCTTTCCGCGAACCTGACTCATCCCATTTGGAGACGATAGTGACAGAAACCCGAGCACCGGAGAGCAGGTTCGCCGACGGACCCGACGGACGCGTCCATTATCATGAATGGGGTGAGGGCCCGGCCGTCATCCTGATCCACGGCGGCGGGCCCGGCGCGTATGGCTACAGCAATTACCGCAAGAACATCGGTCCGCTCTCGCGACGCAACCGTGTCATCGTGCTCGATCTGCCGGGCTATGGCCAGTCCGCGCCGCGCGCGCAGCCCGACGGGCTCGTCGTGTCGCTTGCCGATGCCGTGCGTGACGTCATGGACGATGCCCAGATAGAAACGGCAAGCCTGGTAGGAAACTCGCTGGGTGGCATGACTGCCCTTCGCTTCGCGCTCGATACGCCCGGACGGGTCAATAAGCTGATCCTGATGGGCCCGGGGGGCGGCTTGCCGACCTTGTCGCCATTCCCGACCGAAGGGTTGCAGCGCATGCTCGACTTTTACGGCGGGGAAGGACCGACGCTTGAAAAGCTCGCGCACATCACCGACCTGCTGGTGTATGACCGCTCATCGGTCACGCAGGAGTTGCTGGAGGAACGCCTGGAGATCGCCTCGCTGCCCGATGCAGTCGCCAATCCGCCGTTGCGCACCTTGATGGCGCACCCGAAGGACCATCTCTGGAGCCAGGGACTCGACAAGATCGCCAGTCCTACGCTCATCATCTGGGGGGCGGAGGATCGCGTCCTGCCGCTCGATGCTGGCTTCATCCTGCGCAAGCTCATCCCAAATGCCGACATGCACATCTTCTCCAGATGCGGCCACTGGGCGCAATGGGAACGCCCCGGCGAGTTCAATGCGATCGTCGATCAGTTCGTCAATCTACATTAGATCGTTGGCTTGGTAAGGCCATTAGGAAGCATTATTATGCATTTACGTTTGGTTGGACCAACTGCTGCTGGGTGCCCTGCGGTCTTCTACGTTGGGCGAAGTCATACCTGAAATGACGTGATCAACCGTGATATATTTAAATACGTCGGCCTCATTCTTACCACGTAGATGAGCTGGTGATTGAGTTGCGCCAACTCCGCTACCTGATCGCGGCCGCCGAGGCAGGCAGCTTCAGCCGGGCAGCGCGCAGTTTGAACATCAAACAAGCGACCCTCAGCCGGCACATCCTCAAAACCGAGAAGCGGCTGGGCATGGTGCTGTTCGACCGCAGGACGCGCGGCGCCACCCTGACGGCGAACGGCAAAACCTATCTGCGCACGGCCCAGCGCATCGTTCGGGAGTTCGAGGAGCTGAATGCCTGGGTCCGCGCCACGAACAATGGCGAGGCCGGCCGGCTCGCGGTCGGGTTCTACACCTCCTTTTCGGCCGGCAATCTGCGCGCCACGCTGAGCGAGTTCAGCGAGCGCTATCCCGAAGTCAGGTTGCGCGGTTTCGAGCGCGACCGCGACATGCTGCTGGCCGGCATTGAAAACGGCCTGCTCGACATCGCGATCATGATCGGCGAGAGGCCATATTCGGGACTCAGGAGCCGCGCGTTCTGGAGCGAGCGCATTCTCGTGACGCTGCCGGAGGATCATGGCCTCGCGATGCGCGAGCGTATCCAATGGAGTGATCTGACCGGCGAACGCTTCCTGTTGACCGAGCGAGATCCCGGCCCGGAGGCGCGCAACATGCTGCTCGGGAAGCTCGGGACGCCGGGCTATACGCCCGAGATCGACATGGACGACGTGGGGGTGGATTCTATCTGAAGTGCGACAAATCAGCGTTTGAGGTAGCGGCTGGATCTTCATCCAGCAACTCGCTTGTGAGCACCTGGTGCGGTGTTCGGTAGCCGAGGCACTTGCGCGGGGTGTGGTTGAGGCGGTGGGCGACCGCTTCGATCTCACGCGTGGAGAGCTGGCTGACATCGATCTCGCGCGGAAGGAAGCGGCGGAGCCGACCGTTGGTATTTTCGACCGTTCCTTTTTGCCACGGCGCATGTGCGTTGCAGAAATAACTCTGGACGCCGAGCTTGTCTTTCAAACGTGGATAACTGGCAAACTCGGTGCCACGGTCGAACGTAATTGGGGTGACTGCACGAAAGTGACTTATCTGCACGCTAAGAGCGAACGGACCGGGAACGCTGGGACTTTGTGTTCTTCTCCGTGGCTTCGAGGGCTTTGTAGAGGGCGGTTTTGCCGATCTTGAGGCGCGCGGCGGCCTCGCGAACTGTGAGGCCGGAAGCGATATGTTCGCGCGCCTTGCGGAGCTTGTCAGGTGTGACCACTGGCCGCCGCCCACCGGGGCGACCTCGCTCGCGAGCGGCCTTGAGGCCTGCATGGGTGCGCTCCCGGATCAGATCGCGCTCAAACTGGGCAAGCGAGCCGAAGATGTTGAACACCAGCATCCCGCCCGAAGTGGTGGTGTCGATGTTCTCGGTGAGCGAGCGGAACCCGATACCTCGCGTCGCTAGCTCGCCGACCTTCTCAATCAGATGGCTCATCGAGCGCCCAAGACGGTCGAGTTTCCAAACCACCAGCGTGTCGCCGCTGCGCAGATAGGCGAGCGCCTCGGCCAGGCCGGGCCGATCGGCTTTTGCACCAGATGCGTGATCGTCGAATATCCGGTCGCACCCGGCCGCGTTCAGCGCGTCGAGCTGGAGTGAGAGCTTCTGGTCTGCCGTCGAGACGCGCGCATAGCCGATCAACGCCACATGCAGCCCAATCCTGTCCGTTTTCCCATCATTATCTGATCTTGTCCGAATCGCCGTTATAGGTCCAGAGTTAACGGACATATTCCTGCTGGCCGCCAGAGGACCGTCTGACGGACAAGGACGCGGAAGGAGATAGTGCTTGGCGAGACGGCGACTGGTGAGCGCGGAAATCTGGGCAGGGCATTATGGCGCGCCGCTCGATGAGCGCGAGATTGCGCGGCACTATACGCTGACCGGTGACGACCTGGAAATTGTCGGCCGCCGTCGCGGCGATGCCACCCGGCTCGGCTACGCGATGCTCCTACTCTATATGAGATGGCCTGGCCGTGCGCTGGAAGCGGGTGAAGTCCCGCCCGCTCCTGTGCTCGCCTATGTGGCGCAGCAACTCGGCGTCGCGCCCGAAGCCTTCGCGGACTATGCCCATCGGGACCAGACCCGTCGCGAACATCTCGTTGAAATCCGACGATCGCACGGGTTCAGGATTTTCGACCGCAAGGCTTTCCACGAAGTTGTCGCATTCTCGATCCCGATCGCACAGACCATCGTCCACCCCGGCCAGATGGCGGGGGTCATCGTTGACGAACTTCGGCGCCGGCAGATCCTCCTGCCTTCTTCATCGGTTCTCGAAGCGGTACTCCGGCGTGCTCGCCAGCAGGCCGAACAGCTTACCTATGAAGTGCTCACGAACGGCCTGCGGCCCGATACGCTGCAGGGGCTGGACGATCTGCTGGCCCGACGAACAGGGCAAGCCGCGACATGGCTATCCTGGCTGCGCAATGCACCACAGTCGCCGGCAGCGCGCAACATCCTACGCCTGATCGAACGGCTCACTCATATCCGCGCGCTGGATCTCGATCGCGCCCGTGCCGACATGATCCCGGCTTTGACTTTTGACAGGCTGGCGGACGAAGGCAGCCGGATCACACCCCAGCACCTTGGCGAACTCAATGCCCTGCGCCGCCATGCGACGCTGGCGGCGCAGGGCATCCGTCTTGAGGAAAGCCTGACCGATGCCACCCTGACGATGTTCGACAAGCTGTTGGGCAGCATGTCGCGTCGCGCCGAGAACCGGACCCGTGACAAAGCCCTCAAGACGGTGCGCGAGTTGCAAGGCCATCTCCGGACGCTCACAGGGTCTTGCCGCATTCTCATCGAAGCGCGCACCAACGGTGTGGACTCTCTGGCGCAGATCGAGGCGCTGGATTGGCAGCGCTTCGCCGTGGCGGTCGCGCGGGCCGAAGTACTCGGGCGACCGGAAACCGTCGATCGCACCGCTGAATTGATCGAGCGGCATCGCACGGTGAAGCTCTTTGCCGGTGCCTTTCTCAACACCTTCGAATTTCGCGGCGCCGGTGCGGTGCAGGGACTCCTGTCGGCGCTTACCATCATCGCGGAGCTATACCGGACCGGCAAACGGCGCTTGCCTGATCGCGTGCCGCTGCGCTTTGTGCCCTCCGCATGGCGGCCGTTCGTCCTGCGGGACGGCATCGTCGATCGCGCCGCCTATGAACTATGCGCCTTGTCCCAGCTACGGGAGCGGTTGCGAGCGGGAGACATATGGGTCTCGGGAAGCCGCCAGTTCCGCGATTTCGATAGCTACCTCATCCCGCCGGCCACCTTCGACGCGCTTCGCGAGAAGGGGCCGTTGCCGCTCGCCATCGAAACGGACTTCGATCGTCATATCGAGGAAAGGCGCGCCAGGCTCGACACGGCGATCGAACAGGTGACGGTCCTCGCCCGACAGGGCGAGCTGCCCCAGGTCAGGCTTGACGAAAGCGGCCTTATCATCTCGCCGCTGAAAGCGGCAACGCCACCCGCCACCGAGATTGCCCGTCGCGCTGCCTATGACCGACTGCCGCGCGTGAAGATCACCGATCTCCTGCTTGAGGTCGATGCCTGGACCGGGTTCAGCGAATGCTTCATCCATCGGCGTTCGGGCCGGGAGGCCGACGACCGCAATGCGCTGCTCACCGTCATCCTTGCCGATGGCATCAATCTCGGCCTCACACGCATGGCGGAAACCTGCCGAGGCGCAAGCCTGCGCCAGCTCGCCCATCTCCACGACTGGCACATCAGCGAGGCCGCCTATGGTGAAGCGCTGGGAAGGCTGATCGACGCCCATCGCGCCATGCCGCTCGCCGCGCTGTGGGGAGACGGCACCACCTCGTCGAGCGACGGACAGCAATTCCATGCCGGGGGCCGTGGCGCCGCAATCGGCGACATCAACGCGCGCAGCGGCAACGAACCGGGCGTTGCCTTCTACACCCATGTCTCGGATCGATATGACCCCTTCGCGACCCGGGTAATCGCGGCGACCGCCGGCGAAGCTCCCTATGTGCTGGATGGCTTGCTGTATCAGCAGACCGGCCTGACAATCGAGGAGCACTACACCGATACAGGCGGTGCATCGGACCATGTGTTCGGCCTTATGCCCTTCTTCGGCTACCGCTTCGCGCCGCGCCTGCGCGACATCAAGCAGCGTCGTTTGCACCTCCTTCCCGGCCAGGAAGCCGGCCCCTTGCTTGCCGGCATGACGGCCGAACCGATCGCATTGGGTCATGTCGCGGCGCATTGGGATGAACTGCTGCGGTTCGCCACATCGATACGCACCGGCACCGCCACCGCTTCGGCGATGCTTCGCCGCCTGTCCGCCTATCCGCGACAGAACGGACTGGCCCTCGCGATGCGCGAGCTGGGCCGCCTCGAACGCTCGATCTTCATGCTCGACTGGCTGCGCGACATTGATCTGCGCCGGCGTACCCAGGCGGGCCTCAACAAGGGCGAGGCCCGCAACGCGCTCGCACGCGCGCTCTTCTTCAACCAGCTCGGCGAATTGCGTGATCGGCGGTTCGAGAACCAGACCTATCGCGCCTCCGGCCTCAACCTGCTCGTCGCCGCCATCATCCTGTGGAACACCCGCTATCTCGAAGTGGCGCTGGCTGATATCGGCACGCCCGACGAAATCGCACGTCACGTCGCGCCATTGGGCTGGGAACATATCTCGCTCACCGGCGACTATAGCTGGAATGTTGAAGATCGGCCCGATCCGGATGTCCTGCGGCCACTGCGCGCCATCAGTTCGTTGCTCGCCGCGTAACGTTCACCATACGTTCGCGCTTAGCGTGCGGATGCGTCACTTTCGTGTAGTCACCCCCGGTGGTGAATGACGTCACGTCAAGGTTTGTGCGCCAGACAACGATTTTTCGGACATATGTAGAACATTGACGTGCTCGACCGAGCCCGGGTCGCGTATCAGATCAGCGCGAGTTCGACTCTGCGTCCCACGACGGCCGCCGCGCGCTGCAGGGTTTCGATGGTGACATTACCATCGGTGGGATCAAGCACGCGGTCAACCTGGGTCCTGCTGGTATGCATCAAGAGCGCCAGTCGCTTTTTGCTGAGCTTGCGTTCGCGCATCGCCTCGGCAAGTTGCCAGGCGATGACTTCCTTGATGGCCTTGGCCTGGAATTCCGCGAGGACGCCTTCTTCCTCGAGAAAGCTGTCCAGCGTCGGGCCGCGATGTTTGTTCTCAGCCATTTCCAACCTCTTTCTGGCGCTTTCGGGCCAATTCAAAATCTGCCGCAGGCGTCTTCTGCGACTTCTTGATGAATCCATGCAGCGCGTAAAGCTCGCCTTGGTGGAAGCAGAACAACACGCGGGCGATCGTGCCGTCAGACAAGGACGTCCGCACTTCGAACAAACCCTTGCCCATCGGGCGGACCAACGGCATTCCGACCGGCCAACGAAACTGGACCCGCTGCAGGTCCTGGCCAATCTCGCGGCGATTGACTTCGGGGAGGCCGAGCAACCAGTCGCGAACGGGTACATTGCCTGCCTCGGTCTGGTAGAACACCAGCTCGATGCGTTGTGCAGTTCCCGATCCCATGCCATTCATATGCACTATATAAGGTGCATAGTCAAGCCGATTTCAACCCGGTGGCAATGCCCGTCGCTTGCCTGCCGAGAGTGCGATAGACGGTAGGGCGCGAAATCGCGAACAGTTCAGCGAGGTGGGCACCTCCAATTACCCGCGGATCTGAGCGGACATTGGGCAGGAGGACGGCGAGCGGCGCGAGTTCGGGGTGTTGGGTCATGATATTGCTGGATTTGTCGGCGGTGGCCTGCTGCTCCGGGGTTTTCCGATGATCGGAGGCGCAGCTATCCCGTGGTTGTCCGCGTCTCGTGGAAGATCAGGCGGTGCATGTTGAAGGCCAGGTTGGCGAGCGTGATCTTGGCCTCGGCGCGGGCAATGCCGATGGTGCGGACGAACAGGCCCATTTTCGCCTTCTGGTGCGCGAACACGTGCTCGACCCGCGCCCGGACCCTGGACTTGGTAGCGTTGCCGCGGCGGATGTTCTCCGGCATCGGCCGGCCCTTGGGCTTCCTGCGGTGGATACGACTGACCCGACCCTGGGCCTTCAACCAGCGCTCGTTGCTCTGGCTGCGGTAGGCGGTATCGGCCCAGACATCCGAGGCGGTGTTGTCGCCCGTCACCACGTCGCGCAGCATACGCCCGTCGTAGCGCGCACCATCGGTGACCTTGCCTTTGCGGATGAAGCCGAAGGCCCGGCAGATTGCGATGCTGCTTTTGTAGCCGAAGCTCGGGATCGCAATATCGGGTTGTGGCCTGCCATCGACGGTGGGCCGGGCCTTGGCGAACTTCAGCGTCCAGCGCGCGTCGGTGTCCTTCTGCCGCGCCTTGGCCGGTTCGTCCGGCCAGATCTCGGCGGCGCTCTTGCGCCAGAACCCGAGCATCTTGGCCCGATCGTCCAGATGGGCGTCGGCGACGATCGCGCGCGCGGCCTGGATGAACTGCCCATGCCAGAACACATAGACCAGCGATCGCTCTGGCATGGCGGCGAGGCGCGTCAGCGCCGCCTCGCAGCGCCGTAGCAGGGTGCCGAAGCTCTCCGCCCCCTCCCCGTCGCAATAATCCGGGTCCGCCTCGTTCCAATAGCGTTCGAGGTGCGGCATCCGTTCGGCGCTGCGCGTGCCGTTCCAGCGCGCCGGTTGGAGATAGGTGAACTCCTCGATCGGCCAGACTTCCACCGGCACGCCGGGAAAGCGCGCGATCGTCGGCGCGGCCGTCTGTCGGGTGCGGGTATAGGGCGAGGTGACGATGAGCGCGGGCGCTTCGGCCCAGCTCGCCGCGACGGCGCGCGCCTGTTCGTGGCCGCGCTCCGTCAGCTCGATCGTCGCCAGATCGGTGCAGGGCACGCCGGCGTTGCCGGTGCTTTCGCCGTGGGGGATGAATACGGCCCTCATGCCTGATTACTGGCGCAGGCGATCGGGCGTCCAGCCTTCCGGCAATTCGTCGCCTGGCTCGGGCGCACGATTGGGCACCTTCTCGAGAACGCGGTCGAGATCGTCCAGCGTGTAGCCCTTGGAGCGCCGCTTGAAGAACTCCGCAGCCGTTTCCACCACGCCGACTTTTTGCGCCACCGCAGTTGCGATCCACTGATTGAGGCTGACCCCATCCTCTTTCGCCAGTCGGGCCGCCGCCGTCTTGATCGAGGCGGGCAGCTTGAGCGGGTAAGTCGCCTTGCTCATTCGCTTAACTCCTTCAACATATCGGCCGGCCGAAGCAACCGGACCCCGAACCGGGGCGCGGCATCGCTGAAATCCCGGATATTGTAGGTCACGAGCGCATCAGCGCGTCCGTTGATTGCCGCTTCCAACACCATTTCATCATCAGGATCACGGAGCTGGGGACGCCAGCGCATATGAACCTCGACCGGCTCGACCAAGATAGCGAGCGCACCTAGCAGCCTGTCCACATCGTCCAGCGACAGACCGGAGGCTTCACGCTGCGCGTCACGTTTCAGCACGTCCTCATACTCGAAAAACAAGGCCGATGTGGCGAGCAGCGTGAACCGGCGATGCCGAGCGGCGCTCAACAACGCGAAGCCCGCACCTGTCCGGCTCCGCAGCGCCGCCACAATCACCGACGTATCCAACACGACCCGTTGCATCATCGCCTATATAACATCCTATAGGATGTTTTTCCAGAGGGCTTGGAGCGCCCTTCCCCCTTCCCCGTCATTCGGATTCTGCGCGGCGCGATCAGGGCTAAGCCAATAACCGACTAAGCGATTAAGCGCCTACCGCTTCGCGGCACCGTGGCTCTAGTCGCTCGCGCTCCCCAAGCCCGCAAGCGGTCTTAGCCCAAGGTGACGATCCACATGGCGGGGGCGAGATCGCTGCGCGGATCTCGCGTCATGGTGCCGGCCTGCGCCGGCGCGTCGTCCGTTTGCGTGGGGAGAGAGCGTTCCGCCCCCTCTCCCCAGCAACGGCAATAGACGGGCCGCGCCTCGCTGCGCTGCGGCCGCACCACCCCGTCGATTCCCGCTGCCCCCCTCTCCTGCCGGCGTTCTTGGGCGTCCGTGTCCGGCCGATGGCCTGGCCATCGCCGGTCAGGCGATTTGAAGGGAGTTATATATTAGGACGATGACGCAGGACAACCGGGAAAGCTGGCTCAATCGGGCGGCCGTGGGCATGGCCCCCTTGTTCGAGGTGCTGGAAAGCCCCCTGCCCGCGCGTATCCGCGTGGCGATCGGCTTCACCAGCGCGGGCCGCAAGGGCAAGGCGATCGGCGAGTGCTGGGATAATCGCTTGAGCGCGGACGGGCATTTTGAAATCTTCATTCGCCCGGACCTCGCCCATGCGCCCGACGCCATGCCGGCGCAGATCGCGGCCATTCTCGCGCATGAGCTGGTCCACGCCGCTGTCGGCATCCCGGCAGGCGTTTAAACGGGTCGCCCTTGGCCTTGGCCTTGTCGGGCCGATGCGCGCAACCACTCCCGGCGAGGCGTTCCTGTCGGCCATCGCGCCGATCTTGGAGGCCGTTGGTCCCCTCCCCCATGCCCGTCTCGATACGGACGGCGAATCCACCGCGCCCAAGAAGCAGAAAACCCGGATGCTCAAATGCGAGTGCGCGACGTGCGGCTATACCGTCAGGACCGCGCGTAAATGGCTTGAATTGGCCGGTGCCCCGCTTTGCCCGATCGAGGATCATGGCCGCATGGAACATGAGCCGCTGGACGACGAGGAAGGCGAAGGGGGAGGCTAAGCGACTAAGCGAATACCCGACTAAGCGGCGCGACTTGCCTGCTAAGCGACTAAGCGATATAAGCCGCTTAGTCGCTTAGCAGGAGCCGTCATGCAGACTTGGGCTATCATCTGTGTCCGAATAATGCACAGGGGCCTATAGGGCGACGTGACGATGAGCGCGGGCGCTTGCGTCCAGCTCGCCGCGACTTCGCGCGCCTGTTCCTGGCCCCGCTCCGTCAGCTCGACCGTCGCCAGATCGTGACATGGCACGCCGGCGTTGCCGGTGCTCATGCAAATCCGTCATAAGCGCATCGACGCTGGGGAAGCGTGCCCCCTTCCCCGCTTCCAGTTCCTCGATCGCCGCGTGCGTCGCGGCTTGGCCGGTCAGCTCGGCCTCGAACTGCGCCTTGCGCGCCTCATACTGGGCGCGGCGCTCCAGACTCCAATCCTTCATGCGATCAGCCACAAGATCGCGAAACGGGCGATGGCCTGCCATTTTGCCCGTCGCTCAGGCCGCTTCTTTCAGCGTCAACTCGACGTGTAGATGGGCCGACGCTGCAATGTTGACGAGCGCATCCAGGGAGAACTTGGCCAGCTTGCCGCGCAGCAGATCATTGGTCCGGGGCCGTGTCAGCCCAAGCCGCTTGCCCGCTTCGTCCTGTGAGACATTCCAGCCCTGCACCACCTTGCGGATTTCATACAGCAAGGACGAGCGCAGTTTCAGGTTCGCGGCCTCCTGCTCGGTATCGGCGAGCGCGTCCCACACGTTCTCATAGATTTCCGATGTCATTGCTCGCCTTCCATCGTTTCAACCTTTGCGCCGCGAGTTCGAGGTCTTTCTTTGCCGTTGCCTGCGTCTTTTTCTGGAACGCATGAAGCACCAAAACCCGGTCCTCCAACGTCGCCAGATAGATCACCCGGAACGCGCCCGATGCTTCCCGGATGCGAATTTCCCGAACGCCTTGCCCCACGGTTTTCATGGGCTTCCAGTCGTCGGGATCGTCGCCGCGTTGGACAAGCTCAAGCTGCCAACCGGCATCTGTTCGCGCATCTTCCGGGAAGGCGCGAACATCGGCCTTGCTACTTCCCAACCACTCTACCGGCTTCATGGGGCTGGGTGTATCAAAACGGAGACATTAATTCAAGCTCCTTCGCCTTGGGCGTTCGGAGGCTGGGATTTGCGCCTGCCGCTGCGCGGCACCGTGGCCCTACTCGCTTCGCTCCCCAAGCCCGCAAGCGGTCTTGGCCCAAGGTGACGACCCACATGGCGGGAGCGAGATCGCAAGCGGATCTCGCTTCATGGGGGCGTTTGCGGGAGGGGGCGGAATCCTACGCCAAGCTCGCCCAGATAGCCG
>ERZ1292632.513-Hain-H43-01um-R2-513-length-42266-cov-5_pt1 | contig 42266 bp, 48 predicted proteins | sample MGYA00564407_ERZ1292632 | MGnify/ENA primary metagenome ERZ1292632 (study PRJEB36523, sample SAMEA6512637) | groundwater metagenome | collected 2019-01-08 | study: AquaDiva: Metagenomics assemblies of 32 groundwater samples | reverse complement strand
GCTCAAGAACTAGAAGAACACGCTATACACTTTAGTGTATAGTTCTTGACATCTTCAAGTTTTATTAAATCAAGTTACAATCTAAAATATAACATCTATTATGTCTTCTGTTGAAAGAACTTTTATTTTACTTTGATTTTTTAAAATAGTATCATTGCTCCATAAGGCACATGAATATTTTAGGCATAATGCAAAAAATTCCGAATCATTTTTATCAGGAGAAATTTCTTCAGCTTCTTTTAAAAAATTATAATATTCTTTCTTAGGGATAAATTTTATAATTTCTTTTAATTCCTTAAAATATTCTATAAAATTTTTTTCTGTTATTTTTAACTTTTTACATATCTCATTAGAATATTTTTTTATCTCCTTTAATGCAATTTCAGGTGAAATAAACTCAAAATTTAAGGTTATTAATAACTTTTTTGTCAAAGAAGCTTTCCAAAAAAAACTAAATAAGATATTTGTATCTACTACAAGTTTCATTTTTTTACCTGTTTTTTCTTCCTTCTCTTATTAAAGAAACTGCCCATTCATTAAATTTTTTTTCTTTCTCTAATTGCCTTAAAATTTCTTCTTTTATTGCAAGTTTTTTTGCTTTTTCAGTTATGCAAACTCTTACTAACCCACTCCAATTTACTTCTGGGAATCTTTTCATTAATTTATGAACTTCTTCAGGTATAGATAGTGTTACAGACACCATTTGTTATTCCTCCAAATTTATGTATAAAAACATAATTATGTTTAAATATTTAAACCTTTCGGTTTACGCTTTAATTTTCACTCCTCAACATCCACACCATTAATATCTTCAAGTAATTCGGAAGAGATTTCAAAAAGTTTTGCTTCTGTGTTATGAGTGATAAAACCATTTAAAATAAAAGAATGGCAGTCGCTATTAACTCTTAACAATAAAGCTTTATAACTCCTAATTCTTTTCTCAATTTATGGTAACATACTCTTACTCAAGGATTTCTACATTCGAGCAATGTCCTCTAAAATTCAAATTTAAATATATAGATAAAATAATCCCTGAAGTTGAAAAAACAATTGAAGCCCATTTAGGAGAATCAGTTCATTCAACTCTAGAATGGCTTTATACTAATATAATTAAAGATATTATTCCTTCTGTAGAAGAACTTATAAAATACTATTCTAAAAAATGGCTTGAAGAAAAAAACAAATTAGCAATATTAAAAAAAGAATTCGATGAAGAGCATTATTTCAATAAAGGCGTCAAGTTTCTTGTGAATTATTACATGAGAAATCATCCTTTTGATGAAAATATTCTAGATATAGAAAAGAAAATAGAAATTCTTATACATGAAGAAGCTGAAGGGGGTAAAGAGCATAAACTAATTGGTTTTATAGACAAGCTCAATTATAATGAAAAAACAGGAGAATATGAAATTCATGATTACAAAACAGCTGATTTCCTCCCAGACAAAGAAAAAATAAAAAATGACAAGCAACTAGCAATTTATTCTATGGCTATAAAAGAAATTTACGGAAAAGATAAGAAAGTCTGTTTAGTATGGCACTATCTTGCTCATGACACAAAAATCTGCTCAACAAAAACAGACGAGCATATAGAAAATATAAAAAAAGAAATCTTAGAATTAATTAAAAAAATAGAAGCAACAGAAAAATTCCATCCTCAAAAATCCAAGTTATGCGATTGGTGCGAATATCATCCAATCTGCCCTGCCTGGAATAACTATTTCACAATACAGAAAAGGATGTCTAATAAAACAGAGGAATTTAGATACCGAAAACTTTCTTAATTTTTGAAAGTTTTCTGAACAGAAAAATTTAGATTTTTTGTATTGGAAAGAGAAATGAGTTTATTCCACTCCTCGCTCTTTCAGAGCTCGTCGTGATGAATGGTATAACCACAGATTAAACTCTATCACAATTCTTCATAAAAAATTAGTAACTTAAAATTTTCTAGCGAAGAGCTTTGTAAGTGATTTTGCGATTCATCCAAACTGGAACGAGGTCAGGAGTTTTATTTATCAAAAAAACCCTCTCGTCTTACCACACACTAAAGTGTGTGGTTTGTTCGTTGGGTTTTTAGGATACAGAAAACAACAGATAGTTGCAAAGCAACTATCTACTGCCTAAAGGCAGTAGTTTAATTTGTTTTCTGTATAATAAAGGACGCTGATATTTTACCGTTTGCGCCTTTATTATCAAGGGAAAGATATACCATTTTGGTCAATTATTAATGTCTTTCACTATAGGCTTAGAGCCAACTGTCAATAAGCAGGCATATTGAACGTATACTTTTTCAAAAACCTTAAAAACTTCTTTTTCCTGATAAATCTGAAAAAAGATGGCGAGAAAGTTAAGAAAAGGGGTTATTAGAAAGAAAAAAGATTTTCAACTTCCAAATTGGATTGCTGATGGATCTATAGGTGTACTCGCTTTAATGATTTATAATTTTGGATTATATTTATTAAAATCTTCAGGAGCTGGCGGATTTATATTAGAAATGGAAAAAACTACAGGCTATTTTTGCTTGAATAGTTTTTTAGAATTTAATTTTTCTTCAAAAGGAATGATTACTGGGACTATCCTTGTTTTCGCATTTTCATTTCTATTGGGAGTTGTTATAGCAAGAAAAGTCAGAAAATATAGAGGATATAAAAGATAAATTTTTTCACTCACTGCTCTCTAAAACTTCTTCATGCTCTATAACCTTGACTAAATCAGTAACATAATCTCCTGTCTGCAATTTAACAATTTTCACACCTTGTGCAGCTCTTCCCATTATTCTTATATTCTTCAAGGAAGTTCTTATAACAATCCCTTTAGCTGTTGTAATTATAATGCTGTCATTATCATTCACAGAAACAGTTGCAACAACATCTCCTGTTTTCTCGCTTACTTTTAAATTAATAACCCCTTTTCCTGCCCTTGCTGTTTTTCTGTAATCCTCAACAGCAGTTCTTTTTCCAAAACCTTTCTTAGTTATTGTTATTATTGCTTTAGTTTCTAAAATTTCTAAACTTACAACCTCATCACTTCCATCTATTTTTATCCCATTCACACCATAGCTTGCTCTTCCCATTTCCCTTACTTCATCCTCATTAAATCTGATTGCTTTTCCTTTTTTAGTAGCCAATAATACTTCTTGTCCTTTCTTGAGTAATTCAACTCCAATAAGAACATCAGAATCATCATTAGGGAGATTTATTGCTTTTATGCCAGAAGCTCTTGGTTTTGAAAAATGCCTCAATGAAACTTTCTTGACAATTCCTTTTTTAGTAGCCATGAATAAACTATCTTCAAAATTATTTAAAGAAATCACTTTAGTTACAGCCTCGTTATCTCTCAAATTAAGCATATTTATCATTGCTTTTCCTTTGCTGTATCTCTCTGCCTCAGGAACATCATATGCCTTTAACCATAAAACTTTTCCTCTGTTAGTAAAAAACATTAAATAATCATGAGTTGAACAAGTCATAAGCTGTTTAACAAAATCGCCAGTAGCAAGGTCGCTTCCTATAACTCCTTTTCCTCCTCTCTTCTGCTCTTTGTAAGTTTTAACATCCATTCTCTTGCAATATCCTTTATCAGTTATTGTAACAACAACTTCTTTTTTCTGTACCAGATCCTTCTCATGAATTTCTTTTATATTTTGCAAGACATTTGTAGCTCTGTTATCCCCGTATTTTCTTTTTAGTTCACTAACCTCTTTAACAATTATTTTAAGAATTTCTTTAATATCTCCGAGAATCTTCTCTAATTCTTTTATTGTTTCAGCAAGCTCTAAATATTCTTTCTTAAGTTTATCAACTTCCATAGAAGTTAATTGCTGAAGTCTTGTTTCAAGAACTGCTTTTGCTTGTTTTCTTGTTAGAGAAAATTTCTTAACTAAACCTTCTAAAGCTTCTATTCCTGTTTTGGATTTTTTGATTAAAGATATAACTTCGTCAATATTCTTTAAAGCAATCAAAAGCCCCTCAACAATTTCTTGCCTTTCTTTAGCATTTTTAAGTTCAAATTTAGAACGATTAATTATTATGAGTTTTCTGTGTTTAACATATTCTTCAATAATATTTTTTATATTCAGGGTCTTCGGCTGTTTTCCGACTAAAGCTAAAAAATTAGCATTAAAAGAATCCTGTAACCTTGTATATTTATACAAAGAATTTATTACAAACTTGGAATTTGCCCCTTTTCTTAATTCAACAACAATCCTTATTTTTCCCTTTGAAGACTCATCTCTGAGATCAGAAACATCTTTTATTTTTTTCTTCTGAATCAAATCTGCTATACTTGTAACAAGAGTTGATTTATTCACCATATAAGGTATTTCTGTAATTATTACTGCTTCTTTTTTCTTTATAATTTCAACACTTGTTTTTCCCCTCATTATTAATCTTCCTCTACCTGTTTTATACAATTCAAGCATATCCCCGCTCACAGAGCCTCCTGTTGGAAAATCAGGCCCTTTTATAATATCACACAGCTTTTCTATTGTAATTTCAGGATTATGAATATAAGAAATAATAGCGTCACAAACTTCAGTAATATTATGGGGAGGAATATTTGTTGACATACCTACAGCAATTCCTGTAGCGCCGTTCAAAAGCAAGGCAGGAAGTTTTCCAGGCAATAATTCAGGTTCTTTAAGAGAATTATCATAATTCGGAATAAATTTGACTGTCTCTTTATCTATATCTTCTAAAAGCTCTTCAGCAATACTCATTAATTTGGCTTCTGTATATCTCATAGCCGCTGGTGGATCTGCATCGATACTACCGAAATTTCCCTGTCCAAACACTAATGGGTATCTAAGGGAAAAATCCTGAGCCATTCTTACTAAAGCATCATAAATCGCGATATCTCCATGAGGATGGAATTTACCAATAACATCACCAACAACTCTTGCAGATTTTTTTGTTTGTGAACCAGGTTTCAAGCCCATAATATCCATCGCATAAAGAATTCTCCTCTGCACTGGTTTCAGGCCATCTTCAACGCTTGGAATTGCCCTTGATACAATTACAGACATTGCATAATCTAAATATGATTTTTTAACTTCTCCTGATATCTCTGTATTTATAACTCCTTTCTCATTAGAGCATTCTTTCATATTGCTGTCACATTCCTCTTCTACTTCCTTATTTTCTTCTACCATTTGCTACTATATCCCCCTGCAAATTGGAGATTTAAAATTTTAATTTTATCTTCTGTCATTTTAAATTAATCCTATTTGATTTTTAATATTTTGAATAGCTTTTATAGACAAATCAAAAAATTCGTCCAAGCTTATACCAACATTTTCAATTTCTTTAATTATTTCTCTATTGCAATTTTCAGCAAATCGTTTATCTTTAAACTTCTTTTTTAATCCGCTTGCATCCATATCGCTAATATTTTTCCCTCTCATCAAAGCATAAGCATAAATTAATCCAGTGATTGTTTCTGCAGAAGCTAAAGCATGCTCAATCTTTTTTGTCCTGTTTTTATTTTCCAAATAAGGAATCTCTCTGTCTCCGTAGGCATGAGACTGAATAATTTCTATAAATTCGTTATCAAAACCTTTTTCCTTTAATATTTCAGTAGCTTTGATAGAATGTTCTTTCCAATTATCTTTAGTCAATGCCCAATCAGTATCGTGTAATAAACCCAACATACTCCAATAATTAACATCCTCGTCTAATTTTTCAGCAAGAGCTTTCATGATAACTTCTGATTCTAAATAATGATTCCAGTCAGATTCTTTCTGGTCCATAGACTTTAGCAGTTCTATTGCCTCCTCTCTGGTTATAGGTAATTTTTTTCCTGGCATCTTACAATTTATCTCCTCCATTCTCAAGTTTATCCATATATTCTAAAAATTCGTCTTCTGAAACTTCTTTCTTATTAATATTTGTTCCATTCCATTTACAATTATTGCATTCCCATTCTCCTTTTCCTTCTTCTTGTCCAAGGATAACTCTAACATTTTCACTCTTGCATTTAGGGCATGTTTTAATATAAAATAATTCTCTTTGTTTTTTGTCTTCTTTGCCCTTTAATTTCTTTCCCTTGGCTTTTTCATATTCTGCAGGAGAATTATATCCCTCTGCTATCCACTCGGGTGTTTTAATTTTTGATTCTTTTGCCATTTTAAATCTCTCCCCGCAAAACCATTTCTTTCCATTCTTCTTCTGGAATTTTTTCACTTTGTGTAAATCTCTCGCTTTCACAATCATGAGTTGATGTTTCTATTATTACACTTTTTTCTAATCCAGAGAACCTATGCCGAAAATTTTCAGGAATATCAATGATATCACCTTCATTAAGATATTCTCCATTCATTTTATCCGGAGCTTCACTAACTTCAATATAAACATGGCCATATAAAATATAAAATGTTTCTGCTTTTGGGTGTTTATGTATACTGCATCGATATCTTTTATTTAAATGAAGCAATTTTCCACAATAAGCATCTTCATCCTCTCTTACTAATATTTCTTCATGCCCCCAAACCTTCTTGACAATTCTTGCTTTTCTTATTTCAATTGCCATGTTTTATCTTTTACAGTTTTTAATTGCCTATTTGAAATACTTTTTTCAGGAAATTCTTGAAATGTAAATCCGCATTTTAAACATCTCCAATTACCATTGCCAAAATAATATATATCTCTAATTACATTATTACTTCTACATTTTGGGAAAAATTTTATTTTAATTGTTTTTTTATCTGCCATTTTTTAAATTAAATCAATTAAATTTTGTTTAGTCCTGTCAATCTTAATTGTTTTCATTCCTAATTGTTGAGCTGGTATAATATCTCTTTTCATGCTGTCACCTGCCATTACAGCTTCTTCTGGATTTATATCTAATCTTTCTAATGCTAAATGAAAGATTAATGGGTCTGGTTTTGCTATTCTGCATTCATAAGACATTAGAAGAGGGTCAAAATTATTAAAAAATCTGTTTAAATCTTGTTTTGTTTTTTCTGCTGTTATCTCGTAAATATTAGTTATCATTCCAATAGCATATTTTTGTTGCAATTGTCTTATAATCTCTTCACTGTCATCATATAATTTTATTTCAGCGTTTTTTGTCATTTCTTTTAATTTTCTTTTTAATTTATCTGGCATTTTTGTTTCTGTGAAAGGAGAAACAAGAAGTTCTTCATGATAATCTTTAACAATTTCTTCTGCACTTTTCAAATTATGAAAAGCAAGTGTACCGAACAAATCAAAAATATATGCCCTTATCATTTTTCCTCTTAAATATCCAGCTCAGCCTCCCTTGCATTTTCTGCTATGAACTCTTTTCTCTCTTGAACATCATCACCCATTAACATGCTGAAAACCCTGTCAGCTTCAACAGCATCTTCAATATAAATTTTCTTTATCTTTCTTGTTTTAGGGCTCATAGTTGTATCCCATAATTGAGTAGAAGACATTTCTCCTAAACCTTTAAATCTTGTAACATTTCCTGTAGTTGTTCCAATTTTTTCTAAGAATTTTTTAAGTTCTTCATCAGAATAAACATAATAATCTTTTTTATCCCTAACTCTATATAAAGGGGGAAGAGCAACATAAACATTTCCATTTTCTATTAGCTGAGGCATAAATCTGAAAAAAAGAGTCAATAAAAGAACCTTGATGTGTTCTCCGTCTACATCGGCATCAGTCATTATTATAATTTTATTGTATCTTATTTTAGTGGAATCAAATTGTTCTCCAACTCCTGTTCCAATTACAGTGATTAAATTTGCAATTTCCTCGCTGGCAAAAGAACGTGCAGGGTTAGATTTTTCAACATTCAAAATTTTCCCTCTCAAAGGAAGCACAGCTTGAAAATCTTTATTACGAGCCTGTCGTGAACTTCCTCCAGCAGATTCTCCCTCAACAATATATAGCTCAGTATCTTCTGAACTCTTTCTTGAACAGTCTGCAAGTTTTCCAGGCAAACCTCCTAAGGAAAATGCATTTTTTCTTCTAACTAAATCCTTGGCCTTTTTTGCAGCAAGTCTTGCTTTTGCAGCATCACCGGCTTTAGCAGTAATTTTTTTGGCAATATTTGGATTTTCTTCAAAAAATTCTGATAAAGCAGACGTGACAATAGAATCAACAAAACCTTTTACTTCAGAATTTCCTAGTTTTGTTTTCGTCTGCCCTTCAAATTGCGGCTCAGGAATCTTTATGCTGATTATTGCTGTAAGTCCTTCTCTTACATCTTCCCCCATAAAACTATCTCCATTTTTTATAATTCCTTTTTTCTTTGAATAATCATTAATTACTCTTGTCAAAGCAGTTTTAAATCCAGAAACATGGGTTCCGCCTTCAATGGTATTAATAGTATTCACAAAACCAAAAATATTTTCCTTATAAGTGTCATTATATTGGATTGCAATTTCTACTACAGTATGATCTACTTCTCTTTTAAAATAAACCGGCTTGTGCAAAACCTCTTTTGATTTGTTTATCCATTTTACAAATTCTATTAAACCGCCAGTATAGCAAAATTCTTCAGTCTTGGCTCTATTTTCATCGTATAAAAGGATTTTTAATCCTGCATTTAAAAAAGCCAATTCTCTAAATCTAGTTTCTAAGATTCTGTAGTCAAAATCTAAAGTTGAAAAGATTTGTTCATCTGGGAAAAAAGTTATTGTTGTCCCTGTCTCATCTTTTTCAGATTTTCCAACAACTTCTAATTTTGTTTTTGGGTCTCCTCTGGAATATTCTTGTCTGTAAATCTTTCCATCTCTTTTAATTTCAATTATTAATTTTTTAGATAAAGCATTTACACATGAGACTCCAACCCCGTGCAATCCTCCTGAAATAACGTAAGACTTCTTGTCAAATTTCCCTCCAGCATGCAGTTTTGTTAAAGCTACCTGGACAGCAGGAACTTTCAGTTGGGGGTGTGGATCTACTGGGATTCCTCTTCCATCATCTTCAACACTAACAGAGCCATTTTTATTCAGAGTCACTTTTATAATTTTACAGAATCCTGCTAAGGCCTCATCCACAGAGTTATCTACGACTTCATAAACTAAATGATGCAAACCATCTTTTCCAGTACTTCCTATATACATTGCAGGCCTTTTTCTTACTCCTTCAAGCCCTTCTAAGACTTTAATTGATTCAGCATTATACTCATTTTTATCCATTTTATTTTGATTTATTTTCAACTATGTTTTAACTAAATTTTATCGATTTTTTAGCTCTATTTAGAAGCTTTAGACAGCATAAAAAAGAGTATTTAGTTTAAAAAGCTTTCTATACAAAAAAAGCATTTTATCGACGATAAAAACGATTAATAAAGAAATTTTAATTGATTATCATTAATTATTAAAAACCTCTATATTGGGGGGTTATAGTTCTCATTTTAGCTAATTAACTGTCTCATTCTTTATGGGTATATCTTATTATGGGTCGAATTAAATTGATTATAAATTGTTTAAATTAACCAATAGAATGTTTAGAAAATATTCATTAATTATTCATGTAATCTAACCAGCTTTTATTAAGTTATAAATCTTATAAAGATTATTAATCCAAATTAATTACCGGTGTCTTATTTAATTAATTATTTTATATTCACCAGTAAAAATTTATTTCCTCTTTTTTCTCACCCAATTAACTTTTCTGCTGTCTCTTCCAAGCTTTGCATTTTTCCTGCATTTGCTTGAGCAATAATATCTGGGAACCCCGTCGTTCATAACAATAGTAGTTCCTCTAGGAAATTCGTACTGTTTTTTGCAAAATGAACATTTAGGCATATCAAAAATATTCTTTCTATATATTTAAATTTTTGTGATGCCAAAAATTCCTACACAAAATAAAAAGAATTCTGGCATGTTAATAATTTGTCCTCTTTATATGAATAGCATATTTAGTTTCGGAATATTCTGCTGAAAGTCTAATAACTCCTAAAACTTGATATTCTTCTTTTTGAGTAAAATGATCTTCTATTATTTTTAATCCATTTAAAGTTAATCCATTAATTTCTGTAACAAACCCTTCTAAAGAGGGGTCACTTAATCGTTCTTCTGCTTTTTCTATCAATTCTTCAACTCTTCTTTCACTATTTCCAATTCCTCCGCCCATTTTAAGTATAAGCTCCTTTTGTAACCTTAGACCTTATTCTTCTTGCCTCAATTTCAGTCTCTCTTAACATTAAAATATCTCCGACTCTTATAGGCCCTTTTACATTTCTCCTCATAGATCTTCCTTTATCTTTTCCTGCCTGAACTAAACATTTAACTTGTGTAATTTCCCCTCTAAAGCCAGTTCTTCCTAATATTTCCTCCACAATAGCAGGAACTACTTCTCCAAGAAGTTTATCGCTTGGTCTTTTTGCTTCTTGCTGTTGTGAAGATTTATCTTTTGTCTTTTGTGTTTTTGTCATTTTTCTCCCAATAGAATCCTGCTATTTTCCTGCTATAAGCAATAATCGTTTTTGTGATATTTAATCCTAAAACATCCTGATACTTTTGCTGTTCTCTTCTCATATCAGATTCATAGGTCAGACTATTATTGCCTCCAGCGTAAAAAACCCAGCCCTTTGCATTATCAGATGTTATTAATTCTAAGCGGGGCCCATTATCCCCCTTTAATCTAAAAGCTGTAAAATCCCCTTTAAAATGAAAATGGTCTTCTAAAAGATTAATTAGGCTTTTTTTTGTTATTTTTTGTTCCATTTTATTTCAGAGAATTTATTTCTTTTCCAGCATCACCAGCATCAATAACTGCGATTGAAGAAGTAGATACAGGAAGTCCGGCAGCAATTCCTAATTTCTGTCTGCTGTCAACTTCCATACAAGGAATATTTTTTTCTTTGCATAAGGGAGCTAAATGCTGAACTATTTCCTTCGGATTAACATCTTTGGCATAAATTACTAATTTTGCAGTTTCTCTCTCAATAGATTTAGTAACCTCGTTGGTTCCTTTTTCTATTTTTCCTGTCTTTCTTGCTTTTTCAACCAAACTATATAAATCCATTTTTATTATTTATTCCATAAATTTAACCGAAAGAATTACTCCTCCCTTTCGGTCATCGGATGATTAAAGATAAAAAAATCAGTTTATAAACTTTTCTCAGAAAAGATTTCCTCAAAAATATGAATTTCGAAAGATATAAATATTCACTTTACTCTATAAAATAAAGAAAAAAGGAGGTTAGAAAATGTCTTGGTATAGTAAAACAGCATTAGTGCTAGCAAATATCGCTGCAATCAACTGGGGGCTTTTTGCATTTGACTTTAACTTAGTTGATTTAGCATTTGGAACATGGCCTACAGTAGCTACAGTTGTTTATGTAATTCTGGCACTTTGTGGTGTATACGGAATAATTAAATTATTCAAATAACAACTCTTTTTTATTTTAATATTTTTATTTTTTATTTGTCAAGAACCACCAGTCAAAGACTGGTGGCATGAAAATGCCAAGCTTCGTGTGGTTCTTGAACACACTCAGAATTCCACGAGTGATTTAAACCACTCGCCACAGACGAGTGGAATTCTGATGTTTAAATTATTTCCAATTAACTTCTATATCATCAGTCCTCTGATACGGTTTGAAATCAATATTCTCAATCTCTTTCTTAGAAATAAAAATTTTCTTATTAAACATTCTTTCTCCTAAATAAGCAATCATAGCTCCGTTGTCCACAAGCAAAGAATTTTCAGGACAGAAACATTTTGTTTTTTCAATACGCTCTTTAGACATAATCTTGCACATTTCTTGAAGCCTTGTATTGCATGCAACCCCTCCTCCTAACAATAATTCCTTTTTTCCTGTATGCGCCAAAGCTCTTTCAGCTGTTTCAACTAACATTGCAAAGACAGTTTCTTGTAGGGAATAAGATAAATCAGCAAGTGTGTAATCTAATTGAATTCGCTCGCTATCGCTCGCTCGAATATTATCTAAATTGTTAATATAAAAATGACTATTTTTTTTATTATTTCTCAAACTTTTATCAGCTATTAAATTGATGTTGGACCTATCTGTTATATCTGACTTTTCATTAATTGCTAATTTGATATTTAATTTATTATTAACATTCATCTTCTTTATTTTATCTTTCAGATTTGTTAAAATGCCTGAAAGAGAAATATCCATGCCTTTTACAATATAAGGCAGTTCAATATATTTTTTTCCCTGCTCTGCAAGTTTTTGTATTTTTGGACCTCCTGGGAAACCAATTCCAGCTTCTCTTGCAAAAGTGTCTATAAAATTTCCTACTCCAATATCTAATGTTTCCCCAAAAATTCGGTATTTTCCAGAAGCGTACGCAATTATCTGTGTGTTTGCCCCTGAAACATATAGCATTACAGGATCTTTTGCCCCTGTTAATTCTCCAATTTCTAAATGAGCAATGCAGTGATTCACAGGAACAATTGGAAGTTTTAATTTTTTAGCTAATTCAACAGCAAAGTTTTTTCCGCGTAAAAGGCAAGGAGCTAAACCAGGGCCTTGAGAAAATGCAATTGCATTAATATCTTCTTCTTTTATTTTAGATTCTTTTACTGCTTTTTGATAGACTTCATCTTTAACTTTATCATGATGTTTTGCAGCTTCAACAGGAATTATGCCTCCTTTATCTGTTGTATAAGCATCTTTAATATTTGCTAAAATATTTTCATCTTTAACAATTCCAATTCCAAATGTGTGTGCTGTTGATTCTATACCTAAAATGACTGCCATTTTTTTATTTTCTTAGCATAAAATCTAATTTCTTTAGGAGATAGATAATATTTGATTAATTCTTTTCTATTTTTATCTTTTCTCAGATAATTGCATAAATCATAAATGTCTTTTGCATATCCTTTTTTAATAGCTAATTTATCTGTGTCCTTTTCTTCTTTTTCTCTTAATCTTTTATTAAACCAATAGGCAATTTCAATAAAACAATATTTTAGCCACCTTCTTTTTTCAAAAACCTCAAGATGACACAATTCATGAATAAGAATTGCTTTCAAATATTTATTCTTTATTGTTGGATTTATAAAAATAATCCTTAAAAATGGAAGAGGATGCGACGCCCCTCCAACAAATATTTTTGATTTAAATTTAATAATAAATATTCTTTTATTCTTTAAAATAGGAAATGATTTATTGATTATTTTATTTATAATACTCCTATATTCCATAATCCATATATATTTTTTAAGCTTTTATAACTTTACTATATTGTCAAGAACCATACACTAAAGTGTATGGCGTGTCTGGTTCTTGAGCACCCCAAAATTTGATTTGCTTACTCACGAGTTAAAACAGGGAGTTTGCGCAAATACAAATTTTGCTGTATCAGCCGTCTTTGTTAAACAGCATTACTTCATTGACATAATTGGAGGAATGATGATAATCTCAATAGTATATCCTCTTGTATATTATAAAAATAAAATATATAAAATTAACAAATAAAAAATAAAAATATTAAAATAAAGAAAGCGGATTTATCTTCTCTTTTTCTTCCTTTTTCCGCCACGAGCCATTACAGCTTCACAAACGTTTCCTTTACCATCAACATAGTAAAGATGCCCGGGCTTTCTCTTAACAACGTTCTTAACAATAACTTTTCCCATTTTTACCTCCTTTTATTTTATAATAGTAAACTAAAACTCTATTTAAATCTTTCTGTCATCGACGATAATTTTACAAATTTTTTATATCTACTATTAAAGGGTATTTCAATAAGTTTTTTTGCGGTTTTTTTTGGAAAAATATATAATTTAAATGGCTTAACAAAATTAATTTCCACAAGTTTTCCCCTTTCATCCAGCCAAATAGCTATGAATGGGAAAAAAACAAACATAGAATGGATTCCTGCAAATCTTTTTTCCCCAAATTCAAATAATAAAGCTGAAGCTTTTTCCCTTCGAGAAAACATTAATCCAATAAATTTCTTTAATACAGAACCACACACTTCAACTTCTAATTTTATTTTTTTTCTTTTATAATAAAAACCAATTTCCTTTTTCTTTGTTCTCATTTTCTTTTTTACCATATTTTATTTCAGATTTTTTATTATCTTCTTGAAAATTTGAAATTAGAAAACCCCCTGTTTCCTTTATTTTCTTATAAATAGAATAGTGCTTATTTATATTTCTCTCTGTAACATGGTCGTGATGCTTGAATCCTCCTCCAAAAGAAAATGGAATATGCATTAATTCATGAATTATTACCTTTATTTTTTCTTCTTCAGGAAGTTTGTCAAATCTCTCTGAGATAAATTCCAAAACATAAAATGCTTTAAATCCGAGGGCTTTTTGCATTAATTTTCCAAGACCATGACATCTGGCAATAGTTCCTCTAGAAGAAGTTCCATAACTTCTAAAACACTTCACAAAATCCAATCTAACATGTGGGAATAAAATTTTAGAAATTTCTTGTGTCTTTGCTTGAATGTCAGGAGCAAGTTCGTATTTCATTTTTAGTATCTTATTGATTTTTAAGTTAGTTAATTATTAGATTGATCATAAACCCACATTTATTAACTATCAAAAAATCCTTGAGTTCTACCGCGCCCTAAAGGAACGCGGTTTGTTTTTGGATTTTTTGGGACAGAAAACAAAACAGCTGTTTTTACAGCTGTCTGCTGCTTAAAGGCAGCAGTTTAATTTTATTTTCTGTATTATAATTATCTATTATTATCATAATCTTCTTATTAGTTTTTAAAAGTTTATCTTTTTAGAAATCTTTCTTCTTAATTTAATTATCTTCTCCAAGGCTCTTTGTAAGTCCTTTCTAAAGCATGATAAATTTCTCTTTCTGTTTTTCCTGCAATTCTTTCTCCAGTTTTCCGATTAAATAATCCATGATTATTTAATTTAAGTCCTTTCAGCCTTGCAATAATTCTTAATCCAATTCCTGCTCCTTTTTTACTTGAATATGCAAGAAGAGCAGCACCCCATTCTTTTTCAATGGTATAATACAGTTCAACTTTTATTTCTTTTACACACCAGGTAGATTCATGTTCGCCTCCTTGAATAAATGTTCCTTTTTTTCTCATAAATTCTTCAAGTTTTTCTTTATTCTTTAAAATTAAGACAATATCAATATCTTTTGGATTAGGTTTTTTTCTTCTTATGCTCCCAACAATCTTAATCCTATGGCAATAATCCTTTAAATTCTTAGAAAGCTCTCTTGACAATCTCAAAACAAAATTCCCTTTTTTTGTAAATACTATTCTGCCTTTTTTTAAAACAACTCTTTTTTTCATTTTGATCAATGGCTATGCCCGTACAGGACTTTCCCTCCCAGCTTTTTCTTCAAGAGGACTCTTGTTTTTCCTCCGATTGAGTATAATTATTGAAGTTTGATTACCCTCTCTGTAAATTGTTTTGCTAATTGATGAAATTTATCAATCTCTTCTGTTGTTAATGGTTTCCTTTTAGAATAACTATCATAAAGAAATTCTATATCCTCTTTTTCAGAAGCAGAGAGATTTAAATTATTAGCACAGTTATTGTAATCAAATATTAATTTTCCTGTTTTAAAATAATTCATAATTTGTAATTTTCTTCTAATGTGAGTAAATAAAGCTTTTGTAAGTTTAAATCCTTCAATGCCATTAAAATAACCATCTAATTCAAATTCGTCTTTCTTCTTTACATATTTTTTAAAGTCTTCTTTTGAGGGAGGATTTTCTCTTAATCTTTGTCTTGTTTCTTCAAACACAGGAGTAGAGTATAAAATTCTTGAACTATCTTCTCCAACTATTGTAATATATGTAGAAAAGCTACTTCTTTCAGTTATATATTGAATAATGCCTTCTAAAGTATGAAAATATTGTGTAGCAAACCTTTCTGACTTTAATGCTTCAATTAAAAATTTAATTTCGTCGTCTATATTTAATCCTTTTTGTTCTTTCACAAAAATCATCGTATCAAGATCAGATTTTCCTTCTCTAAACTCTCCGGTATTTGCAGTTCCGAACAATAATATTCCTGCAAGATTATCTTTATATCTATCTAACAAAAATTCTTTTATTCGTGTTAGTGATTTTTCTAATGTCATGTTTCTGGAATCTAACAAGGTTTTTTATATCTTTCCTTTCGCTTCTCCGTTGGAGATTTGAACGTTTTTTAATTTCATGGTCGGGCTAAGATTCGAACAATATTTTGACTATGCTCCTGCAGGACATTGTCTAATTTACGTATGAACGCCCCGACCGGGATTCGAACCCGGGTCACAGCCTTGAAAGGGCTGCATACTTGGCCTCTATACGATCGGGGCTTAACTAATTAATAGTTATATCAAAAAAAACCCTCTTGTCTTACCACACACTAAATTGTGTGTTTTGTTCGTTGGGTTTTTAGGATACAGAAAACAAATTAAACTACTGCCTTTAGGCAGTAGATAGTTGCTTTGCAACTATCTGTTGTTTTCTGTATAATAAAATTACAGAAAATAGTTTTTAAAGCTAACTAAAATTACAGCCTTATTCTATCTGCATACTTTCCTATCCAATGAGTTTTTTTCTGCTCGCCAGAAAGAGAATAAACTATCTGAATTATCCATAAAATAAAAACAATTGCACTCGTTACAAAAGTTATTGCTCTTCCTAAAATAGGTATCAACATTAAAATTTGATTGGCTATGCTTACTACTAACAAGAATATAAAAAGCACCAAACTTTGTTTAGCATAAAACATTACATATTTATCATCTCTTTTGAATAGTAATGCAATTATAAATCCAATAATACTCAAGAAAACAGCAAGAAATGCAAATAATTTTGAATTATCTTGAGAATTATTTTTTTCTTTTATTTTCCTTCTTTTTCTTTTTGGCATAATATATATTAGATAATATAGTTTAAAAATTTATTGGATGAACCTATAACTGCATAACAAAGTGAACCTGCACAGCTCAGAGAATTAAGAAATTCTCTGGGACTTCAATTCTCCTTTAAATCGAATTGAAGTATTTGAAAGTTCAAATCTGTAAATTTAATATGAACCTGCACAGATTTGAACTGTGGACCCCCGCCTCTCTTAGACATTTCTATGAGATCAGCAATCCTAATGAATTGCAGTCATATAAGAGCGGTGCTCTAAACCAGGCTGAGCTACAGGTTCTTAATTTTACGAGCGGTTATATATATTTAAATTTAATCATATTTATAAGATCAAGAAACTATCAAAATCCATAGATTTAGCATCATTAAGAAAAAGATATGTAGAAAGAATTAAAGACTCAATTATAGAAAGATGTATTCAATGAGATGTTATTAGTGTTTTAGAAGAATTAGTTACCTTAAATGGAAAAGCATATGGTTAAGATATTTCCTCAAGTCTTAAACACAAATTAGTAGAATTTGAAAAAAGAGAAAGAATTGAAACAGCCCTTTTTGTTCTCCAAAAGTATAATCTTGTTAATAGAACTAGTGAAGGTGGTTATGAAATTGTAGACGACACTAATTAATAATATATTTAAAGGTTTTTCCATTGGTTTTTTCATGTTAATTGGGTTAGTTGGTAAGCCAAGTGTAGGAAAATCTACGTTTTTTAAAGCAGCGACTTTAGCAGAAGTAGAAATTGCAATTTATCCATTCACTACAATAAAACCTAATCATGGTGTTGGATATGTGAAAATTGACTGCATTGACAAGGAATTTAATACTCAATGCCAGCCAAATCACGGATTTTGCATAAATCACAAAAGATTTGTTCCTGTAGATTTAATGGATGTTGCTGGACTTGTTAAAGGAGCAAGTGAAGGAAAAGGTTTAGGGAATCAATTCTTAGACGATTTGAGGCAAGCAGATTGTTTTATACATATTGTTGATGCATCAGGAACAACAGATGCAGAAGGAAAACAAACAGAAGCCTATGATCCTTGCAATGATGTTAAATTTTTAGAAGAAGAATTAGATATTTGGTTTTACAATATTTTAATGAAAGTCTGGAAAACATTTGCGAGGAAAATAGAATTAGAACAAGGAGAATCAGGAAATTTCGCTAAAGCTGTAGCCAAGCAATTTTCCGGCTTAAAGGTTGAAGAGTTTCATGTTAAAGAGATTTTAAGAAATACTTCATTATCAGGAAAACCGAGCCAGTGGAATGATTTCCAAGTTAAATTATTTGCAAGAAATTTAAGAAAATTAAGCAAGCCAATGATAATCGCAGCAAATAAATCAGATTTCCCTGAAGCTAAAGAAAATATCAAAAAAATGCAAGATTCATTTCCAGATTATTTGATTTACCCCTGTTCTGCTGACTCTGAATTAGCCTTAAAGCAGGCGTCTAAATCTGGATTGATTAATTATATTCCCGGGGAAAAAGAATTTCAAATAAAAAAAGAATTAACAGTAAAGCAAAAAGAAGCTCTTGAAAATATAAGAAAAAATGTTTTAGATATTTATCAAGGCACAGGGGTTCAGGAAATTTTAAACCTCGCAGTTTTTGATTTTCTAAAATATATTGCGATTTTTCCAGCAGGTGCAACAAAACTCGCTGATTCAAGGGGGCATATTTTACCGGATTGTTTTTTGCTTCCTTCTGGTTCTACAGCTTTGGATTTTGCTTTTTTCTTGCATACTGACTTTGGAAAAAACTTCATAAAAGCAATAGACGCTAAAACAAAAAGGGCTTTAGGCAAGGACTATACCTTGAAGCATAGAGATGCGCTGGAAATTGTTACGAGATGAATAGATAGAAATTCAATTGTGTTCTAAGTTATGCATGATTAAATCTGCAATAGTTTTTAATAACATAAACATAATCAGAGTTGTCGTACTATTAACAAGAGGTATTGCAAATATCATGGTTAAATGCATGGGTATTATTCTTGCATAAGGGTAAAACATTATTCTTCCTATATTCGGTTTCTTAAGTTCATCTTTTGGCTTATTATAAAAGAATGAAAATAAATGATTAATAAAAAATGCTCCAATTATAATTATTGTCCCTATTATATCTTTAATATTTCCAACTCCATAAGTATTTGCTATTTCATAAACAAATGTTGGTGTTATTATTCCAGACATTTTTGTTATTAATATTAACGCAGATACAAAAATTATAGCTGCACCTATTCCCATTAATATTAAGTATATAAAATGAAAAAATCCATAATGTATAGCAAAGAAAATAGCAATGAATATTTTATTACTTCTTGTTGGTTCTACGGGCTGGTCATTTATTTTAAGTCCGTCTGTTGAAAATTCTTTGAGAGATAAAATTCTTATAAAATTAAAAAATCCGATAATGATGCTTTGAAACCAGTAGACAAGAATTATCCAATAGATATTCCATCCATATTTAAGAGCAAAGAAAATTGTAGTTAAATTAGATATTAATAAAAATAGGGAAGATTTATCAAAAGCTAACATCCTTGTGCCTATATTTGATATTATATTATTACTGTCTACCCCTCTTTTCATATCTATTTTATGAAAAAAATATTTATATAGTTATTCTTTTTGTTTTAAAAATGGTATTAATATACATTAAAGTTAAAGCAAACTCATCGAAAAAATCTATAGAGAATTTTGGAAACAATAGATACTTAGTTTATTTAAAAGAACCTGCTGAAAACGACAGAGCAAATATAGAATTATTAAATACTCTTGCAAAATATTTTACAACTCCTGCTTCAAGAATGAGGATAAAATCAGGACATCATCAAGAAAATAAGATTATTGAAATGTGTTAAATATTTAAAAAAATAGAGAACTAAAGGTTTATAATTTTAAATTTCTATTTAATATTATGAAGAAGAGGATTAAAAATAAAAAGAATAAATTAATTTTCCTTTTAATAGCGTCATTAATCCTATTAATAGTTTTAAGTTTTTTCTTTGATATAAAAACATCGATAATAATTTCCTTATCTATTCTCTTGCTTGCAAGCTATATAATCTTCAAAGAAAAAATTGGGCAGGAATTAATAGTTGCTTTTTTAATTGCAATCGCATGGACTTCTTATTATTCTTATGAATATACTTCTCCTAATTTAATGCTAGGAAAAATAAACATATTCCCTCTTATCGCATGGACAGCAGGATTAGTTTTGTTAAGAGAAATATATGAAAAAATAGAAAATATAAAATTAATTAAAATAACAATAATCTATTTATTAACTCTCTTTGCACTGGAGTATATTGGATATTATTTATTAAATATAAGATTAAATAATAATTTCCCGAGCATATTTGGTATGGGAATAATTCATGCTCCACCAGTATTAAAGGGATTTTATATTTTAGCAGGCCCAATTTATATATTAATAACAAATTATCTTAAAGTGAAGTAAAATAAAATTATAGATTTTTACTCATCAACTCTAATTCATTTTTCTCTAAAATATATCCTAATTTCCTATAATACTCTCTAACTCCAACCCCAGAAATAACACTCACTTTATCAAGTTTATTTTTACTGACAATTTTCTCTGCTTCACTTATAAGCCATTTTCCCAATCCAATATGCTGGCTTATTTTCCCCTTTTCTCCTAAATTCAAAGCAGGCCCATAAACATGAAGCTCTCGAATAATTGCCCTTTTACTCTCTCCTTTTCCATAAATTCTTAATCTCAATAATCCAAATAAAACATTCTGTTTATTTACAATTTCTAAAAAATGCTCTTTTCCATCACTAGCATTATATCTTGTAACTTTAAGTTTTAATTTATTAACATTATTTTTTTCTTGATTAAATCCAATCTCCCTATATCTTATTTCTTTTAATTTTACTCCTTTTTCCCTTAGTTCTAGTTCAATATCTTTTCTTAAATCAATATTAACTACTCCAGCAGTTAAATATTCAGGGTGAATTTCTCTCATAATTCTCATAACTCTGCAATATCTTGGAATAGATTTTAACATTTGAATTAACAATCTTTCTAGCTCTTGTTTTGTATAAGGTTTGAATCTTCCTTTCCAATAATCTTCTTCAATTTTCGCTCCTTTAATAACTTGGCAAGGATATATTTTTAATTGATCTGGCTTGAATCTTCCATCAGAAAACAATTTCTTGAATAACCTCAAATCTTTTTTAATATTGCTTCCAGGCAAACCAGGCATTACATGATAACCTATTTTAAACCCGCAATTTCTCAATCTCTTTGTAGCATCAACAACATCCTGAATCTTATGGCCTCTCTTAGTTTTTTTATAAATTTTATCATCTATAATCTGAACCCCCAACTCAACCCTAGTGCACCCATATTTCCTCATCATTTTAATATCTTCAAGAGAGCACACATCTGGCCTTGTTTCAATGCAAAGAGCAACACACCTATGTTTTGTTTTTTCATTTTTCTTTTTTGCCTCTTTTAAATTCTTGGATTTTTCTGTATTGCTGTTCAAAGCATCATAGCAATTTTTAATAAATTCTTCCTGAAATCTAACAGGAAAATCTAAAAAAGTTCCACCCATAATTATTAATTCAATCTTATCAGTAGGATGATTCATTTTTCTGAAGGCTTCTAATCTCGCTTTAACTTGTTCATAAGGATTATATTTCAAATTCATTGCTCTCATTACCGCCGGACTTCTAGGAGTATAAGATTGAGTAACATTTAAAGAGGGGCAATAAGTACAAATCCCGTGTTTGCATTTCCTAGGAGGCAGAACCACAGCAATAGGAGTTATTCCTGAAATAGTTTTTGTTGGTTTTTTCAATATTTTTTTAGTGATTAACATATTATTTCTATAACAAGAATACTTTTAAATGATTTCCTGCTTTTATAAATATGAAAATAGGAATTATTGGTGGTTCTGGTCTTGACAGCCCTGATCTTTTAGAAAATTATCAGGAAAAAATAGTTGATACTCCTTTTGGGAAACCATCCTCACCATTAATTATCGGAAAAATAAAAGGAATTGATGTTGCTATTCTCTCAAGGCACGGAAGAAAACATGAATTCCCTCCAACACAAGTAAACAATAAAGCAAACATCTTCGCATTGAAACAAGAAAAATGCAAATTTATAATCTCTACTACTGCAGTAGGCTCTCTAAGAGAAGAGATAAAAAGAGGTGATTTTATTATTCTTGACCAGTTTATAGATTTCACAAAAAACAGGGAATTAACTTTTTTTGATAAATTTGAATTTGGCCCTATTCATACTCCAATGGCAGAGCCATTTTCAGAACAATTAAGAAAAAAATTAATTCAATCTTGCAAAGACTTGGAATTTCCTGTTCATGAAAAAGGAACAGTTATAACAATAGAAGGTCCTAGATTCTCAACGATGGCAGAGAGCCACATGTTCAGATTAATAGGAGGAGACGTAATAAATATGTCTATAGCTCCTGAAGCAATTCTTGCAAACGAGGCAGAAATTCCTTATGCAACAATAGCAATGTCAACTGACTATGACTGCTGGAAGCAGGATGAAGAGCCAGTTACATGGGACACAATAAGAAAAGTCTTTCAAGATAATGTTGAAAAAGTAAAACAAGTCCTTATAAACGTTATAGATTCTTTTTCCTATGAAGAAGAGCAAAAGAGAATAAAAGAGAAAATAAGAACCATTCCAGACTTTCCAAAACCAGGAATAATGTTCAGGGATATAACTACTTTATTAAAAGATAAAGAAGGAATAAAAAAAGTAGTTGATATTTTTTATAATCGTTATAAAGACAAGCAGATAGATATTATAGCTGGAATTGAATCCCGTGGTTTTATTATTGGAGGAATTTTAGCTGAAAAACTTAATAGCGGGTTTGTTCCAATAAGAAAAAAAGGAAAATTGCCAGCAGAAAAACTAGAACAAGAATACTCTCTAGAGTATGGCACAGACATTATAGAAATACATAGAGATGCTATAAAGCCAGAGGATAATGTTTTAGTTGTAGATGACTTAATAGCTACAGGAGGAACAGCCCTAGCTGCCTGCGAACTAATAAAAAGGTTAAATGGAAATATAGAAGAATGCTCCTTTATAATGGAATTACCTGAATTAAAAGGAAGAGAAAAAATAGAAAATTCAGGCTTCAAAGTATTTTCAATTGTTGAGTTCAAAGAAGACGAACAATAAATTAATAATTAATAGAATATATTAATTTTAAAAAAGAGATGACAATAACAAAAACAATACTTACAAATAAGGACTTAGAAGAAGGAATTAAAAAACTTGAAGAAATAAAGATAAATGAAGATCTAAAAGATGAAGAATTTAAAATAAGATATAAAGAGATGAAAAATATCTTAGAAGGATTAACGGTTAATGCCTGTGATTTAAGGTTAAAACCCTTTTATGATTTATTAAAAAGAAGCGAGAACTATTTTTATTGGATTACTGAGGGGGCTTAATTTTTAAACAATAAAAATCTTATTTTTTAGAACTATATGGAAAAAATTAATCAATTATCTCAAAAACAAGTATGGAATAACATAGCTAGCGAGTGGCATGAATTTAAAACTTCAAGTGGCAAAGCAAGAGGAGTAGAAGAATTCTTGAATAAACAGTATGGAAATATTTTGGATTTGGGAAGCGGTTCAGGAAGAAATCTCCAAAAAATAAAAAATGGAAAAATCTTTCTGATAGATTTTTCTGAGAAAATGATAAGACTTGCAAAGCAAAAAGCAAAAAAAGAAAACATAGATGCAGAATTTAAAGTTTCAGACATTTCAAAAATTCCATATAAAGACAATTTTTTTGATGCTGGAATCTGTATTGCATCTATACATTGCCTTGAAACTTTCCAAAAAAGAGAAAAAACAATAAAAGAATTATATCGTGTATTAAAGGCACAAGCACAAGTTCTTGTTGCTGTCTGGAACATAGATTCAAAACGTTTTAAAAACTCTCCAAAAGAAAAATGCATTTCGTGGAGAAATAAAGGAAAAAGATTTTATTACTTATTTGATAAAGAAGAAATTTACAACCTCTTTAAAAAGGCAGGCTTTAAAATCAAGCAAGAAATAGAGTCGGATGTTAATATAACTTTTATTGCTGAGAAATAAAAAACTTCACGCCTTTCTTATAAAATCAAAAAAAGATTTCTTTTCAAAATCAATAATCTCCATTTCAGGGGTTATATTTGCTTTTATAATTCCAAGGTTTGAGATAAACACAGTGCATATAAGTAAATCTTTTCCATTAATATTCTGTAGAGAAATAAGAATTTTTTCAATACTTTTTTTTATTTCTCTTTCATTTATCTCCTTTTTTATAATTTTAACAATATCATCAAAATCCAAAGAATAATTCAGTAAAATCCTCTCTGGAATGCCTTCTCCAAGAGTCTCGACAGGGATTAATTCAATTCCATTCTCTAAGTAAAAACTGAACATTTTATTCAAAGAAGGGGAATAAAAATCTAAATGATATTTTTTCTCTGTGCCTTTCAGATCAATAATAAAAAAACCAGAGCAAGGATAAGCATCCTCGTATTCTTTCTTAAATTTTTCAAATTCAGGAGAGCTATATAACTTTTCTAAAAGGAACTGGATATTCATGCCTAAAATAGCAAATTAAAGTATTAAAAGATTATTATTTCCACTATTCGCTTCGCTCGTCGTGAGATTGGTCTACAATTAACATCAAAAATTGAATTAGTATTAACATAATCTTGGGGTTGGGTGGGCTTTTAACTCTTCCTCTCTCTTATTTCCCTCTCAAGTCTTAATATAAAATCCTCTAAACTAAAACTCTCTATTTTGCTATTTCCTCTAACTCTTACAGCTAACTTCTTTTCTTTTTCTTCTTTATCGCCTATGACAATTATATATGGTATTTTCATCATTTCTGCGTCTTTAACTTTTGCCTGAACAGTTCTCTGTGTAAAGTCTGCATCTAATCTTAAATTAGGGATACTCTTTTCTAAATTTTTTATAATTCCCCTTGCATAATCTTGATTCCTGTCTGTAAATGATAAAACTCTTACTTGTATTGGAGCAAGCCATGTAGGTAATCTTCCATTATAATGTTCTATTAAAACTCCAATAAATCTCTCTAAACTTCCATAAATAACTCTATGAAGCATTATTGGCCTTTTCCTCTCGTTATTGCTATCAGTATAAGTTAAATCAAATCTTTCTGGCATTGAAAAATCTAATTGAATTGTAGCACACTGCCATGTTCTTCCTAATGAATCTTTTAAATGAAAATCAATTTTAGGTCCATAAAATGCTCCATCTCCCTCATTAATTTTATATTTAACTTTTTTCTTATCTAAAACCTTTTTCAAAACAGATTCAGCCTTATCCCACATTTTATCGTCTCCTATTCTTTTTTCTGGTCTTGTAGATAATTCCATATGATAAAAAAAATTAAAAGTCTTTGAATAAACTAAATCAACCATATTCATTATTGCAATTATTTCGTCCTCAATCTGTTTCTCCATACAAAAAATATGTGCATCATCCTGTGTGAATTGTATCACTCTAAACAAACCACCTAAAACTCCTGATAATTCCTGCCTATGAACAACTCCTAATTCAGCCACTCTCAAAGGAAATTCCTTATAACTTTTTGGATTTGTCTTATAAACCAACATTCCTCCAGGACAGTTCATTGGCTTAACAACAAAAGTTTTCTTCTCATAATCTGTTAGAAATATATTATCCCTGTATTTTTCCCAGTGTCCAGAAATCTGCCATAATTTTTTATTTAGTATTTGAGGGGTAGAAATTTCTTGGTATCCTGTTTTTCTGTGTATCTCTCTCCAAAAATTAATCAATTCGTTTCTAATAATTAAGCCATTATTATGCCAAAAAACCATTCCAGGAGCAACTTCGTTAAAAGAATACAAATCCATCTGCTGCCCTAGAATCCTATGATCATTCTCTTTTAGTTTAGAAGTATCTAATTTTGACTTTGAAACTTCTTTCAAAAGCTTAATATAATCATACTCTTCTTTTCTATGAATTTTTTTCTCTGAAGTCTCTTTTTCTAAAAGAGAGCTCTCATCCAATCTTATTTCTCTAGATAACTCAGACAAAGGATGTCCTTTAACTTTTAATTCAAATTCCTTGTAATATCCAAAAGGAGCCCTGAAAATACTAAATCCTTTTATTGCTTTAAGAGCTTTTTCTGCCTTATCTAAAACTTCTACTGCTAATTCAGGGCTAGCCAAATCTTTAGAAAGATGAGCATAAGGGTATAAAACAATATTTTTAACATTAATTTGTGAAGCAATGTTTTTAATATCCTCAACAAGTTTCTTCACAATCTCTTCAACATTAGTATCAAATTTCTCAACAGCAGTCAAAACAGCTAAAGCTTCTTCAATTTTCTGTTCTTTTTTTTCTTTTTCTCCAAGATCTTCAACACTTTTCAATGCTTTTTTCAAAGGCTTGAAAATTATGTAATCTACATGTAGGTTTAATGTTTTCATGAATAAAAGTAAGGAAGCAGCTTTTTTAAATATTATTGAAACACAAACAGCGTTATGTTTATAAATAACTTTAGCATTCAAATAATATCATTAGAAAAAAATAAAATGAGAAAGATAATATTAATAACATTACTAGGGGCGCTTTTCTTGCAATTTGTATCAGCTGAAATAATACTTTCACAGCCAAAAGAGCTATACAACTTAGGAGAAGCCCTTTCTATACAATCAACAATAAAAACAACCTCTGATGTTGCTGGATATCTACAGATATTTTTAATCTGCAATGAAAAAGAAATTGAATTTTACAAAGAATATATAATGCTTTCTTCAGGACAAGAAAAAAGATTTTCTCCAACATTACTTTTAATAAAAGAGACAACAGGAATTTCTTCAGGATCCTGTGTAATAAAAGCTACATTAGATAATGATTATGTAATAAGCAATAAATTTAGAATATCAAATTTAATAAAGGCAGAAATAACAACTACAAAAACAGAATTTAATCCAGGAGCAAGTATAATTTTACAAGGAAATGCCCTTAGAGAAACAGGAACAGCAGTTGAAGGAATAATTGAAGTATCCGTATCTTCTTTAAATAAAATTTACACTGAATCAATTAACAAAGGAGCTTTCGCTTTAAACATTTCCCTGCCAAATGAAATAGCTGCTGGCGAATATCTTTTTAGTATTAGGTTGTATGAAGAAGATTCTACTGGGAACATCAGCAACGAAGGGTTTAATAGTTATACAATAAAAATTCTTCAGGTTCCAAAATCTCTAGAGATACTAATAGAGAATAAAAGCATACCTCCAGGAACAAACTTAAGATTCAAAACTATCCTCCACGACCAAACAGGAGTAAACATAAAAACCAATTCAATAGTCACTCTAAAAAATTCCAACAATAAAATAATTGAACAAAAAGAAAAACAAACAGACGAAGTTTATGAATATTCAGCAGCATATAATGAAAAACCATCTACATGGAAGATTTATGCGGTATCTAATAAAATTACTGCAGAATCAGAATTTATAATTCAAGAAAAACAAAGTATAGATGTTATTCTTATAAACAAAACTCTTATTATAAAAAATACAGGAAATGTTCCTTATAACAAAACAATTTTAGTTAAAATAGGAAATAACTCCTTAAATATAGAGCCAAACATTAAAGTTAATGGAGAGGGAAAATACACTTTAACTGCTCCTGAAGGAAATTATGAAATAGAAGTTATAACAGACGGTCAAACCAAGCTAAAGAAAAGTGTAATGCTTGCAGGAAAAGTTGTTGATATACAAGGAGCATCAATTGGAGTTATAGATATTGTAAGACATCCTTTTGTATGGTTTTTTATAGTAGGAATTTTTGGATTTATAGGATATATGATATTAAGAAAGGGGTATTACAAAACTTTTATTGGAAAACAAATTTTTAAAGACTCGGATATTGGAAATTTAAAGGATAATGAAGGATTAATGGCAACAAAAAATAAAGCAGAACTTTCTTTATCAATAAAAGGAGAAAGGCAAAATATTTCTATGGTATGCTTAAAAATAAAAAATCAGAAAGATCTTAAAGAGAGAAAAAAAGGAATAGAAGATACTATGAAAAAAATAAATGAATTATCCATTTCAAAAAAAGTGTTTGTATATGAAAACCAAAATTATCTCTTTTTTATTTTTGCTCCTGTAGAAACAAAAACTTTTAAAAATGAAAAGCCAGCGATAGATTTTGCAATGCAAATACAGGGATTAATAGAAAACCATAACAAATTTTTCAAAGAAAAAATAGAATATGGTATATCAATAAACTACGGGGCAATTGTAGCCAAAAAAGAAGAAGTATTAAAATTTATGAGTATGGGAAATCTTCTTGGAGATGCAAAAAAAATATCATCTATAGCAGAAAAAGAAATACTAATAACATCGGTGTTAAATGACAGAGTAAGATCAGAGACAAAAACAGAAAAAACAAATAAGAATGGAATAGAAGCTTTCAGAATATTAGATGTAAAAAAAAGAAACCCGAATAATGAAAAATTTATAGATGGGTTTATGAGGAGATTAGAAAGGGATAAGAAAGAAGAAAATGAAAGTATATAATTAAAAAATAATTTTGTAAAATAAAAGACTTTCTGCCGCACATATTAAGAAGAAATATAAGAATGACTTTTTATCACAATAAACAATATAAAGTAAAAAATAATTAATCTATTGTGAATTTAGAATATAAAACAACATTTAGTGAAACTGGTCTGATTAGAGATATAGGTGCAAAAATACAGGATAAATTTCCAATATTAGATGTTGAAGAAAGCAGAAGACTAGCACAAGAATCTCTAAGAAAAATAACTAGCCAGGGAGATTCTGCGCTATATCAAGCTTTGGTAAATTTAGGGTCAGAGCAGGCAATAGAATCTTATCGGAAATCTAAAAGATGAAATAGGGTATAATTTAAGGGAGCAAAATGTTAGATGTCTTTATAATTTTGTAGCCAAATCAATCAGGTAAAAAATCAAATATACAATTTCAGAAAACTATTGACAATTGCTCTCTTTATTTCTGGATGTTTTTGCTCTAATTCGTTGATAAACCTTCTAAGTTTATTTTTGTCTTTCTCAATATTCTTAAACTTTAATTTTCTAAGTTTTGCGTAAAGAAAAATTTCTTCATTTAAAAACAAATATAATGGCTTAATTATAATCCTCCATTTAATTTTCACTATAGGTTTTATTTTTTTCAATTCACCATAATTATTATTTATTAAAATATCTGTAATTTCATAAGCTTCTGAATCTAGCGTGGAAGAAACTGCGAGTTTATCTATTCTCTTTTTTGAAGGAAGTTTAATCAATTGTATATGTAATTTTTTTGAAAAAATTTTAAGCATTTCTTCTAAAACAACATCTTTAAAATTTCCCCTGCCATTAGCACTTTTATTATTATACCCTATAATCTCTCTTTGCCTCATCATTGAAAACTTTCTATTTATATAAAAAAACTTTTTTTGAAAATAATTAATAAAACACCTTTTGCACAGCTGTCTTTTATTTGTGAAAATATAAACTGGATTTGTTTGACAAGTTTTGCACATTTTAATCCTCTTCGTCTTTAGAACTTTTACTGAACGTCTTCCATATTTTTTCTCCAAAACTCCAAAATTTAAGCCCAATTCCAACCCCTGCAATTACCCATCCCAAAAAAAGCATAGCTAGAAATACCTTAAAAGAAGCGCTTAAAAACATAGATAAAAGCTTATCCGCATAATCAAAAGGAACAATAGAGATAAACCACCCTAGTTTTGAAAATGGAAGAGAAGAGATAATAAACAAAATTCCCGTACTTATTAAAAAATTATGTTTGTTCTCGAAGATGAAATAAAGAATAATTATTAGTAAAAGAGAAACAGCCAAAAAAATATAAAATAAATTTTTAAGGGAATTATAAGTTTTAATTGAAAAAATAGAGATTAATCCTTTTGAATTATTATTATAATAAACATCTTTTAAAATTTCATTTGCTCCATAGCTTAAAATTGCATTTTTTCCTTCATTAACTTTTTCACATGGAATTTGTACATTTAAATCATATTCGCTATAATAAAAACTATATTCAGTTTTATTAATACAATTATCTCGCAACGTATTATACTGCTGGTCTGTAATTGATAAAATGCCCTTATCTTCTGCGATTAAAGGCAGTTCTGATTGAACATTCTCGTATCTCAAGGAATAAAATAATACAAAAAGTGAATTAGTAATTAAAAGAGAAAGAAGTGTTAATATTAAAAGCAAAGTCAAACTGCTTTTTCTAATAAATCCCATAAATAAAAGAAAGAAACTGTATTTATAAATGTCAAGAATCACCAGTCTTGGACTGGTTGGCATGAAAATCCGCTTGTTTAATGGTTCTTGAGCACACAGAATTCCACGAGTGATTCATTCCACTCGTCAAAGACGAGTGGAATTCTGGTGTTTAAACAATAACTAAATTTACATGCTTTCAAGAATTCTTATCCTCTCATTAATTGGAGGATGAGTTGACGTCAAATTTTTAAATGGATTTGCAAAAAACAAAGGAGCTACTGCCTTAGGAACTTTTTTATTTTCTTCAGGAGATTTATAATCTTGCTGAATTTTCTTCAACGCATTTATAAGCCCTTTTGGATATCTCGTAAATTTAACAGCAGAAGCATCAGCTGAATATTCCCTTTTTCTTGAAATAGCAAATTGAACAAATTTAACAACAATAGGTGCAAGAATAGCTAATAAAACTCCAATTAAAATAATAATAATCCCGCTTTTCCCCTCTCTATCATTTCCTTTCATCCATAAACTTCTCAGGAATATTTCAGAGATAATTGCTATCATTCCAACCATAACAGCGACAAAAGTCATATAACGAATATCAAAATTAGCAATATGCGACATTTCATGGCTTAAAACTCCTTCTAATTCTCTCCTGTCTAATTTTTCTAAAGCTCCTGTTGTAGCACAAATAACTGCGTGTTCAGGATCTCTTCCAGAAGCAAAAGCATTTATCTGGTTAGATTCCATAATATATAATCTTGGCTTAGGAAGGCCAGAAGCTATAGAAATTCCTTCTACAAGATTGTGATAATCCCTATATTCTGATTGTTTTGCTTCTTTAGCGCTAACACTCGCAATTGCAATTTTATCTGAATTATAATAGCTAATTAAAATGTAAATCATAGAAAAAATTATGGCAATTATTAAAATAAAGAATGAATATGCAGGGTCATAAACATAAGAAATTACATACGCCAACGCAATAATAATTGCAAATATAATTGCCATCAAAAAGAATGACTGCCATTTGTTTCTTGAAATCTGATCTCGAAAATCAATTCGTTGATATTCTGGCATAAAAGATAGAAGAAAAAAAGGTTTTTAAGTGTTTTTGAAATTGGTAATTGAGAATATAAATAATATCAGGTCTATGTTAATAATTTGTTAGCAATTTTTTCATAAAAAATGATATAAATAAAACCCGCTAATAACTTAATGATTAAAGTCAAAAGTTATTTGTAACATCTAATAAGTAGTTACAAAACAGAAACCTTTATAAATTCTAAACCCCCTTATATTTTATGAAAACTTCAAGAAAATTCAGCAGGATTGGAACAGCTGCATTAGGTTTAGCAGCTTTAGTTGGAAGTGGGTGTGCGTTAAACAGACCTTATATTGGAGAGAGAGAAAGGGAGGAAATTATAAGTAGAATGAATGAAATGGATTTAGAAGGATTTAAAGAGATGTACAATAAAATAATCTCAACCCCTTATGAAGATTTAGCAACTAAAGAAGCTAAAGATTGGGTTGAAAATGAGATGTCAAAATCATTAAATGAAAAAGACTTTAGATTAGTTACAAGTTTATATTTCAAAAATAAAGGTAAAAAAATTATAAATCCATCAAGTCTAAACACTAGAGAAAAATTAGAGTTAGCTACCTTGTACAACAATTATTGTGAAGGTATGGTTATATCTTCTTATTTAGGTTCTCTTTAAATACAATAAGGGATTCCTCTTAAATTTGTTGCACATTTTTCTTTAGGGCAACATGAATCCCTTTTCTGCCCCCTCTTCACCCCAATTAAACTACTCTTACATAGTAACAAAATAGTAAGATTTAAATACTTCACAAACCTCTAAAGTTTATGAAAATACCAAAATCACTTACAAACTTATTGGTAGGAACAGGAATGCTTGGAATAGCAACAGCAGGAGCTGTTGGTTTAGGTGGATGCGCTTTAAATAAGCCATATATCGGGGAGAGGGAAAGGAAAGTCGTTATTAAAGAAATGCAAGATCCATCAAATAAAAATGAATATGAAGAAGTTGAAGGCACTAAATCTCTATTTAATTATAAAAAGTTATACCATAATATAACAGCAACTCCAATTGAAGAATTAAAAACCCCCGAATCTACTAATTGGATTAAAAAAGATTTTATAAACTCTTTAAAATATGAAGAATTTAAAAAGATATATATTATCTATTCAGAGTACAAAGAAAAAAGAAATCTAAATCCCTATAAATTATCAGAAAGAGAAAAATTAGAGTTATATCATTTTAACAAAGGAATAAAAGATATTTCAGGTTGTTTAGGATTCTACTTATCAAGTCCATCTAACTAAATTAAACACAATAAGGCCATCCATTCGGGTAAGTTGCACATTCATTATCACAACACACTGTTACAACTGAATGTTGGCCTGAACCCATACATAATTTTTGTCCTTCTTTATCACATTTTTTCCTAATACAACCAGGTTCTCCAAGGATAGTTACACAAGCATATTTTTCATTATTACAGCATAATAATTTTTTATTTCCACCACATTTAGGAGTATCTGTACCACATTGAGTAGTTCCAACCGGACAAGTACTTTTATCCCCATTTAGGTTAGGTTTATCTTGGCAAAGTTTTTTAATTAATCCATATGAGCAACACTCTTGCATTTGTTTATCACAACACTTAGAACCACATTCAATTTTTGTAGCTGTATCACAAGGTCCATCTTTACAATAAGCCATACTGCCATATTTACCACACGCACTTGCAGGATTTTTTTCATCCCAAATTTTACAACAGATATTTCCTCCAAATTCTCCAGTTCCGCCAGGACAACAAGTCCTTCCAGGAGAGCAACATTGTATGCCCCCTAATTTAGAGGTGTCAAATTTTAAGGGGTTAACACACTCCCCCCATCCCTTATCTTTAATTAAACCTACACAAGGATCTATTTTACATTGCGGTTCTGAAGCTTGCGGCTCTGAACTAACACCAATCAATTTTCCTGATTCAGATTTATTCTCTGGATTTAAAAGACATTCACACTCCTTAACAGCACTATCTAAATCTGATTGAATTTCTAATTCCATAAGACAACTTGCACAACTTATTGTATTAAAGGTAGGATTATCACTTTTCATTAAACTATCCTCAGAAGACCTTTTCCAATTACTTAAGGTACATCCATCTTTATCATTGGAATCAATCGTTCCAATACAAGGAAAACCATATTTGCTCCATTTATTACAAGAAGAGCTTTTATCACAATTAATTCCCTTTAAAAATTTAGGATCATGTCTTTTGTAAACATACTCGTCATCTAATTTACAAATAGCATGACCTTCTTCATGCATCGCAATTAAAGGGTCTGTTCCAAGACGAACAGTAAAACTTCCATCTTCATTTTCAATATACGATTGGCCTAAATAAACAATATTGCCAAATAACATACTATTAGAAATATCAGAAAATTCTTGAATATATCCTGTGTACTGATCTAAATGTATAAAAACAATATTATTTGTTCCACAACCTCTTTTTATTATTTCTAATCTCCCCTTTTCAACCGTCCGATCTCTGGATAATTTCAATTCACTGCTCGGAACAAAATCTTCATTGTAATAAAATTCAAAAAGGTCTTTGTAAGAAGCAAATGGCTCAACAACATGAAAACCATTGGTAATTATATTACTTCCATGAAATAACAAAATTTCTTTTGTTAAGATATCAGAACCGACAAATGTAACTCTAAATTTTGCATTATCTCCTTTCCATATAAGCTTGCATGAATTTGCTATTGCAAAATACGTTTCTGCTTTTCCACTGGGCCCTTTTAAAACTTTTGCGTTTATTTCAAGAACATAATTTCCATGCGGCAATGTTTCAGAAATTAATTTGCATGAGCATATACCTCCTCCACTTTGAACATTTGTAAAACAATCTCGTATATAACATGAATAGGGATAGATCTTTTCTTTTTTGAAAACCTTTCCACTATCAGCTTTAATAATTCTATAATTTAAACTTTTCATATCTATAGTCTCGCCTTCAGGAGCTTTAATAGTAAATTCAATATCAATAGGAGAACCTATCGGATTCAAAAAATTAGGGTCATCTACTGGATTAATGATATTTATAATTGGTGGCTTTAGTTTATTGCACACTATGTTAAAATAATTTTTCACATCATTCGAAGTTATATCTGTCCCATCTAAATTTTCCGTTTTTCCATCCAATTCAATCTTCCCAAGCTCTGATATAGTCACATCTTTGAATTGTGTATTACTTCTGCAACCAAATTCAAAATGAATTGCATCTTTATCTCCTCGAGTGCAAAAACCATATGCAAGTGTTGTAATATCTTTAGAATTAACAGCCATTTTATCACAATAAAAATCTTGGGTTGTTGTCCCGCAATTAATATTGGCTAAACCTGTTTTATCACAATTAGAAATAGTAGAAGCACTATCTAAAGAACCCCCATGAATATTAGAAAAACTTCCTTCTGTTATCTCAAAAAAACCAGTATGTTTTTTTACACTACATGTTGTTGGTGTACAAGGGCTTGGATTTCCTGTCATTGTAACAATATCAACACCCACTTTTCCATCTGGTAATGTTTCTGTTGCAATGCATGTTGCATCTTGTCTTCCATTGCAGATTGTTGCACTAGCATTTCCAATATTTAGAATTATAACTATAAAAATAAATGCAAAACTTATTAATAATATTCTTTTCATTTTATTTGTTTTAATTATCCGCAATAATATTGTCTTGTGGTTTGGGTTGGATTTCTTACTTTACATTGAGTAAAAGATTGACAACATGAGATTAAAGGACCTTGATTTAGTTGAGTTGGATTATTACATTGCACTACTTCACTATATCTCCCTCCGCCAATATTAATACACATTTTTGGAGGAATATTTATACCGCCAACAGCAGTACAAAAACCCATGCTTCCTGGAATTATCTTATCCCTACAATCTCCATATCCTGGTGGTGGTTGCGTTCTGCAATTAGCCTCATCAAAAGATTTACAATCTACACAAACTTTCTTTTTTGTTGGATTATTAGGACAAACTTCATTCCCATCACAAACTTCTGTTCCTTCTTTAACTCCATTACCACAAATTGCACAATTATTTTTATTGATTATACAATCAGCTGTGCATTTTAAATTTCCAGAATCATAAGGCCCAAAACTCTTACAGGTTTTTCCTCCAAAAGCTGTTCCATCGCATTCTTCACTAGTTTCTTTAACCCCATTTCCGCATATAGAATTTGAAACACTGAAAAAACTTGAATCTTCTGCAATAACTTTTCCTTTAACTGAAAATTTAACAGTTATCTTCCATTCGCCAGCAGAAAGATCAGAAGACATCTGATTATTAATCAAATCTTTCAAGTATTTTTTCTTGCCTGCTGATAACCCAATTTTTTTATCTGGAAATTGCCTTGGTAATTCTCCTTCATTATCAACTCTGGTTAAAGTTGTTGATAATGTACCGGTTATGCCCGCCGTACCTTCGTTTACAATTACTGCAGACTTATCAAAAAAATATGAAACATCCTCATTTGTATAAATTTCTCTTTCCTCACCATCTATCAGTATTTTATCTGTTTTTAAAGAAATTCTAGATATATTTTCAAAATATGGAATTTCTAAATAAAAGTCAAATTTATTTAATTCTTCAATCCCTCCTAAATCATCTTGCTCGCCTGCACCAAAATTATCATAATAAACATAAGGTGAAAAATAAAAAGAATCTGTATAAAGAGTGTTTCCTGTTTTTGAATATACAATTAAATTTGCATTTGTTGTTCCAAAACTCTTTTCTCTAAACTCATCATAAACCGGCTCTATTGAGAAAATATTAAATCTCCCATTAAAATATTGAACTGTCATTCCATATGCTTGCGGAGAGAATAATTCTTCTGCATTAACAATATAGAGCCAACTAAATATTACTAAACAAAACATCAAAATCATTGAAATTATTAATTTTTGTTTTTTCATTTTCTATTTTTGATTAAAAACATATATTATACCTACAACATTTATCAATTCCCCTTACATTTACACATCTGACTATTGAATCTGTAGAAGAACAAGAACCACAGCTTCCCCATTCAAGACAAGAATCACCATCATAATTCCCACAGCTTTGGATATATGAATTTAAAGGTTGAGCGCAACAGCGACGGGAGTTTGGAGTGCAATCATCTGTACATGTTGCTGGAACAACTATATTTTTACAATCACTAGAACAATATGTGCATGAAGTCCGGCCTGCAGTACAAACCTTGCCATTATTTACGACGCCATTGTCACACTCCTCATTTCCTTCTTTAATATTATTCCCACATACTGCTTGAGGCTCTTCTGCCTTACATGTTTCATCTCCTGAAAAACATATTTTCTCTCCTACAACATATTCATCTTTTGTTGTTTGAACATTTAGGTAGACATTGTATTCTGGTTTTGCAATTGCATCAGTTGCCGGATTTGTTATCTTAATTGCATCAAAAGAACATTCAAATGTTGCTCCTTTGTCTTTATCTTCTATTTGAGCGAGATTTATTCTATTAATTTTTCTTCCTACTGTATCATTTGGTAAAATTATTGTTCTTTTATACCACAGCCCATTACTTTTGGGGTTTCCTGCATTTGCTTTTTTTCCATCCTGATCAACAGGATTTTTTGTTCGTAAATCAAATGCTTTTTCAGTTGCTGTTTTCTTAAATTGAATATCAATCCCGCACCCAGGAGAGCCTGGTTTTGTATAAGCCCAGAAAGAAAGAACATCTCCTTGTTTAATTTCATAATCTAAAAAATTATTTTCTTCTCCTCCACTCCAAGAAAAATATGCAAAATCATTACCAGGATGGTCTGTATAATGCCCGAAGAATACAAGAAAATTTGTTCCGTCTTCTGGTTTAATCGCACCAGCATCCCATGAAATAACATGTCTTACCTTAAGATTATCTATTCCAGCTGAATAATATTCTTTAAAAGAAAATGCTTCAGAAGTTGCTCTTCCTGTCAAATTAAAATAATTAATTAAAAAAACTGCTAAAATTAAAACAAAGAATATTATAACAGTTAAAACTAATCTTCTCCTGCCTCTTTTTTTCATGATAACATTAAATAGAAGTTATATATATAGATTTCGATTTTAGAAAATAGTTGTAATTATTAACCCACTTAAAACATAATTTTAACCAGTTTCTTTCATAATAGATGATTATAAATAAATTTTAATTTAGGATAATAATATATTTAATCTACCTTATTAATAACATAAGAATATATGAATATTTTATTAATGTTGTTTACGGTTTATATTATATTTAAAGCAAGCGCACATGCCAAATAATTAATTTATTCTTACTATTAATCTATCAAACCTCTAATTTATTCTCAGGCACCAATGCAAAAAAACTATAATTTCCTTCTTTAACACCATGCCAGCTAATTTTTTTACATATCGCTAAAATCAACTTTTACAACTTTTCTCTCTGATTCAGCAATTTGCAAATATTCTTTTTTCTGCCTGTTAAAAATTCCTGCAAACATGCTTCCAGGGAAAGTTGTTCTCAGATTTTCATAAGACAATATAGAATCATTGTAGTATTGCCTTGAATAAGCGACTTTATCCTCTGTTGCTGTTAGCTCTCTCTGTAATTCCAAAAAATTAGTATTAGCCTTTAAATCAGGATAATTCTCTGCAAGAGCGAAGATTGTTTTTAATGCTCCTTCAAGTTGAGTATTTGCCTTAACTCTCTTTACTAAATCTCCGCCAGCAGAAAGCATAGCTTTTCTCGCATCAGTAACAGCTTTAATTGCAGATTTCTCGTGTTTCATATAGCCTTTAACACTTTCTATAAGATTAGGAATTAAATCTGCTCTCCTCTTTAATTGAACATCAATTTGTGAAAGAGAATTGTCAATTCTATTTGATAAAACTGCAAATCTATTGTAATAATATAAGATTACAATTACAACTACTGCAACAATGCCTATTATCAGCCATGTTAAAAACTCCATTTTCTTATCAAAAGTTAAATTAAATTAAATTTATAAACCTTTCTTTAAAGAGTTAATCAATCCCTATAAGTTTATCTCTCATTAAATTAAATACTGCACTTTCTATTTTTTCTCTATATTTATAATAGCCCTTTTCTTCTAAAGGAGAATTTCTTGGATGAAGAAATCTTTTATTTTCTTTATCCCAAGAATAACCTAGATTATCTACAAGATAAAGATGGGTCTGCCTATCTACTATATCAGACAACGCTCTAACTGAATGACACCAAGAAACAAGATAGTGTAAAATATTGCTTTTATTCTCTCTCACAAACTCTTCTTCCTCTTTAACATATTCTTCTTTCTTTTTAAATATCTCACGATATTGTTCCATATAATTTTAAAAATCAATAACATTTATAAACATTTATATTAATTTTTATTTATGATAAAAGTGGATGTAAAGAAATGCACTGGCTGTGGTTTGTGTGTTTCTATCTGTGATGAAGTTTTTGAATTAAATGCAAAAACTAACAAAGCCAAAGTAAAAGCCCAAAAAAAACTTCCGTGTGTGAAAGAAGCCAAAGAAAGCTGTCCTGTTGAAGCAATTTCTATGTAAAGTTTTTTGATAAAAAACTTTATTAACTTTAAAAAACACTTTTAATTATGTCAGAAAAAAAAGAGGAGAATCAAAAACCAGATTTTATAAAATGGTTTTCTGAACTTGATAAAAACTCTGGAAAAATTGCAGGCGGCAAAGGTGCAAACCTCGCTGAAATCTATAATTTAAAACTTCCTGTTCCTCCTGGATTTGTAATAACAGCGCAAGCCTATGATTATTTCATAAAAAAAGCAGGGATAAGTGAAAAAATAAAAGAGATTCTTTCAACAATAGATTATGAAAATACAAAGCAGCTGACAGAAGCAACTCAAAAAATAAGAGAACTCATTACAAAACCAAAAATTCCAAAAGAAATGGAAGATGAAATAATAGACGCCTATGAAGCCTTAGATATTGAAAAAACTTCTAAAGACCAAGATTATTCTTACAAAGACACTGCTTTAGATATATTAAAAAAATCTCAAGAGCCTGTTTTTGTAGCTGTAAGAAGCTCAGCTACAACAGAAGATTTAGCAGAAGCAAGTTTTGCAGGACAACAGGAATCATTTTTAAATGTTAAAGGAAATCAAGACTTATTAAAACACATTAAAATGTGTTTTGCTTCTCTATTCACAGCAAGAGCAGCCTATTACAGAAACAATCAGGGATTTAAAGACGTGGAAACAAGCCTAGCAGTAATCATACAAAGAATGATTGATTCAGATAAATCAGGAGTCATATTCTCCAAAGATCCTTCTTATAATAATGAAGATATAATTATTGAAGCTGTATGGGGTTTAGGCGAAGGCATAGTTTCAGGAAAAATAACTCCTGATAAATATATAATAAATGCTGAATTAAAAATAAAAGATAAAAAAATATCCGACAAAAAAATTGCAATAACAAGAGATTCAGGTGGGGGAAAAACAACAGTAAAGCTTACAGAATCCCGTGCAAAATCTCAAGTTTTAACAGATTATGAAATAAGAAAACTCGCTGATTATGCTATTAAATTAGAAGAGCATTATCAAAAACCCCAAGACATAGAATTTGCAATAGAAAACGACCAAATTTATCTTGTGCAAACACGTCCAATAACAACTCTAAAAAAAAGAGTAGATTTATCCTCTCTAGCAGAAGTTAAAGGGGAATTAATTTTAACAGGAATGCCTGCATCTCCTGGAATAGCTTTTGGGAAAGTAAAAATAGTTCATAATTTAAACGAGTTATCCAAAATAAAACGAGGAGATATTTTTGTAACAGAAATGACAAACCCTGACATGGTTGTTGAAATGCAAAAATCAGCAGCAATAGTCACAGATGAAGGGGGGATGACAGCCCATGCAGCAATAGTCTCTAGAGAAATTGGAATTCCATGCATAGTAGGAACACAAGAAGCAACAGAAAAACTAAAAGAAGGAGAAATAATAACTGTAGATGGTTTCACAGGAAAAGTCTATAAAGGAAAAACATCAGAGGAAGTAAAAAAAGAGGTTCTTCCTGTTGAAGCAGAAACAAAAACTAAAATAAAATTAATTGTTGATTTGCCGAGCTCTGCACCAAGAGCAGCAAAAACAAAAATACCATATGTAGGTTTGACAAGAATAGAAGGTATAATTGCAGAATCAGGAAAACACCCGATATATTTCTTAAAAAACAAAAAACTTCAAGATTATGAAGAAGTGATAGAAAAAGGAATAGATGCTATCTCGAAATACTTCGAAGAGTTATGGATTAGAACTTCGGATATAAGGAGTGATGAGTATTCTAATCTGCAGGGGGCACCTAAAGATATAGAATTAAATCCAATGCTAGGAATGCATGGAATAAGATTTAGTTTAAAAAATCCAGAAATATTTAAAGCAGAATTAAATGCTCTAAAAAAAGTTTCTCGCCATAATAAAAAGATAGGAATTATGCTTCCCCAAGTTATTTCAGTAGAAGAAGTCAAAAAAACAAAAGAAATTCTCAAAGAAATTGGCTTCATAGGGGCAAAATTAGGAGTTATGATTGAAACCCCTGCTGCTGTTCAGATTATAGAAGACTTATGTATAGAAGGAATAGAATTTATATCTTTCGGAACAAATGATTTAACTCAATTCACTTTAGCTTTAGATAGAGGAAATCAAGAAGTTCAATATTTATACGACGAAATGCATCCTTCCATCTTAAATCAGATTAAGCATGTCATATCTATCTGCAAAAAACATAACATAGAAACAAGTATTTGCGGGCAAGCAGGAAGCAAAAAAGAAATGGTCAAATTCTTAGTAGAAGCTGGAATAGACAGTATAAGCGTAAATGCAGATTCAGCGAGTGAAATTGCAAATTATATTTTAGAATTAGAAAAACACCACAAAAAAATAAAAGAAGAAGATGAAATCTACAAAACTTCCAAAATTCATCAAGAGCATAAAGAAATAGAAATGCCTATAAAATATACTCCTGGAAGAGGGATAGAACCAGATATAGAAAAATTTCAGGAAATAAAAACAGAATTAATAGAAAAACAAGTTCAAGAAATAACTCCGGTACCTAATTTAGAAAAAGAAATAGAAGATATAGAAAAAGGATTAAAACACACAGCAGAAGAAATAGAAAAACAACTGAAAGAGCAGAATGAGCCCCATAAATCTGATGTAGAAATCTTTGAGAACGTAAAAGAAAAATTAGATGAGGGCATAAAAACCATAGAAGAAATAGTTGAAGCACTTGAAAAAAAAGAAACTCCAAAAGAGCTTGAAAATCCAATGGTTTCAGAGACAGTTGTTGAAGAGATTAAAGAAAATTTAAATAAGGGCATAGAGCCAGTAGAAAAAATAGCAGAAAAAGTTGAAGATGCTTTTGAACCTGATAAAAACGAGTTTTATAAAGGAGGAGAAATTGAAACTCTTCCTGAACTTGAAGAAACAGAAACAATTGCAGAAATCTTAGAAGAAGCTAAAGAAAATGAAAAGGGCTATAAAAATAACAACAACGAACATTCTAAAAACAAAGAAAATAGAAAAGAAACAGAAAAGCAAATAAAAGAGGAAGTTGAAAGTGCTGAAGAAGAGCTTTTGGATATCTTTTAAATTATTTCCAAAAAATAATGAGATTAATGTTATTTCGAGTTTCGCTTACGCTTAAACTCTCTCTAAAAAAGATTAATGTAATAAAAATTAAGATGAAATATCATGAATTTGTTCCGGATATATAACAAATATTAATCAGCGAACGTAGCGAAGCGGAGTGAGTGTATTTTCCACAATCATCAACAAAATTTATAAACAACTAATACGTCTTTAAAGCATGGAGGAAAAAGAGGAATCTAAAGCAGAAAAACACCGCAAGCATTCAAGTTCTTCTATGCATAAAACAATGAATGTTGAAAAAGCACTTATAGAAAATTTCGCGTCTATGCAGAAAGTTCTTACAAATCTAGCTATAAAATTCGATAACCTTTCAGAGCAAATTTCAAAACTATTGGAATTATTTGAAATTACAGCCAAAGCAATGGCAGAAAAAGATTTTGAAGCTCTTCAGAGCAATGATAATAGACAGCTGACTGAAAAAATAAATGATG